>Ga0137308_100130_pt1 | contig 136449 bp, 109 predicted proteins | sample Inofrocosms_June_FD_97181 | JGI IMG/M metagenome (GOLD analysis project Ga0137308, IMG submission 97181) | Mouse cecal microbial communities from Vienna, Austria - N-Acetylneuraminic and N-Acetylglucosamine D2O microcosms_June | ecosystem: Host-associated > Mammals > Digestive system > Large... | reverse complement strand
TGCGGTGATACCGTGAAATAGTGTACGGGGATATTGCTTGATTCTAAGAAATTATGCATGAATTGTATGATATCACTGCTCATATCCATCCCTCCTCGTACCTCTGTATGTATAACACAATACGTCTAGTATATCTATTGCATAGATTTCAAAGGAAATCAAGCTAATCCAAAAATAATACAAAGAATCCAAAAAATTCTCTCTATAAATGAATAATGTAGAAAAATATAATGAAAAATAATACAAAGCAATGTAGAAAAACAGAAGGATTTTTATATGAAATGCCCAAATATAACTGGATATATACATTGCGGAAATAAGGAGGAACAATATGCGGAATATTGTCAATTTGAACAGGGACTGGAGATTTATACAGGAGGACGCGGGACTGCCGGAGGAGTTTCCGTCGCGCTGGAAGCAGATTGATCTGCCGCACACATGGAATGCGGTGGACGGCCATGACGGGAACGGGAGTTATGCCCGCGGCAGATTCTGGTATGCAAAGAGCTTCCGGAAGCCTGTCCAGCCGCTGGAGGGAGGAAGGGTCTATGTAGAGATCCCGGCGGCGGGGCAGCAGGCCGAGGTCTTTGTAAACGGAACCAGCGTGATCTATCATGAAGGCGGATATTCCACATTCCGCGCGGATATTACGGATCTGTGCAGAGAGGATGAGGACAATCTTCTGGTGATCGCATGCAGCAATGAAAATAAAAGCAGTGTATATCCCCAGTCAGCAGACTTTACATTTTACGGCGGGCTTTACAGGGGCGTGAACCTGATCAGTGTGCCGAAGACACACTTTGAGCTGGAATACTACGGAGGGCCGGGTATCCAGATCACGCCAAAGCCGTGTGAGGACGGCGGAGCAGTGTTTGAGATGGAGTCCTGGATAGCAGGCGGGGATGAAAATTTTACCGTGATGTATTCCGTCCTGGACGCCCGGGGAAAGGAAGTGGCTGCGGGAGTCCGGCCGGCGGATGATACGAAGCTTACGCTGTATGTTCCCGAAGCTCATCTGTGGGAGATCGACGATCCCTACCTGTATACGGTGACAGCTACTTTGCAGCGGCGCAATGAAGCATATGACGAGATCTCTGCAAGAGTGGGCGTGAGAAGCTTTTCCTGTGATCCGGAGAAGGGATTTATCATCAACGGAAAAGAGATACCATTACGCGGTGTGAGCCGCCATCAGGACCAGCTTTATAAAGGAAACGCGCTGACCAGGGAAGACCATTATGAGGATGCCAGGCTTATCAAAGAGCTGGGCGCGAATACCATCCGGCTTGCGCATTATCAGCATTCTCAGGACTTTTACGATGCCTGTGATGAGATGGGATTTGTCGTATGGGCGGAGATCCCGTTTATCAGTGTGATGAATCCGGACCCGGACGCGCATCAGAACTGCATCAGCCAGATGAAGGAGCTGATCATCCAGAATTACAACCATCCGTCGATCTGCTTCTGGGGAATTTCCAATGAGATCCTGATCGGCGGGATCTCGGATCAGCTGGTAGAGAACCATAAAGAATTGCATGCATTATGCAAGGAACTGGATCCCACCCGCCTGACTACGATCGCGCATGTGACTATGACCCCTGTGGACAGCCCGATACATGATATTACCGATGTAGAGAGCTATAACCACTACTTCGGCTGGTACGGCGGAAGGATGGAGGATAACGGCCCCTGGATGGATCATTTCCATGAAGTACATCCGAAGATCTGTCTTGGCCTGTCCGAATACGGCTGTGAAGGGATCATTACCTATCACGGCCCGAATCCGGCCTGCAAGGATTACAGTGAGGAATACCAGGCATTGTACCATGAGCATATGGCGAAGATGCTGGACGAGCGTCCCTGGATCTGGTCCAGCCATGTGTGGAATATGTTCGACTTCGGCTGCGCGGCGCGTGACGAGGGCGGTGTGGCAGGACGGAACAACAAAGGCCTGATGACCATGGACCGGAAGACGAAAAAGGACAGCTATTATATCTACCAGGCATATTGGAGCAAGGAGCCTGTGCTTCATCTCTGCGGCAGGCGTTACGCGCAGAGGGCCGGAGACACGACGGAGATCCGGGTGTACTCCAACCAGCCCTCAGTGGCCTTGTATCTGAACGGAAAGCTTTTGGAAGAGAAATCTGCGGACAAGGTATTTGTATTCCGGGCAGCCCTGGAAGAGGGACAGAATACCGTGACAGCGGTCTCCGGAGACTTAAAGGACAGTATGACGCTGGAAAAGGTAGAGAAGGAGCCGGCAATCTATGTGCTTCCGGAAGTCAATGAGAGAGCGGAAGGTGTGGCGAACTGGTTTAAGCTGGCCGGCGATCTGGATTTGAAAGCGCCTATGGAATTTCCGGAGGGAAAGTACAGCATCAAGGATACGATGGAAGAGATAGCCAAATGTCCGGAGGCCTTTGCGATCGTGGAGGAGGCCGTAAAGCTGACGATGAATATGAGGGTGGCTCCCGGTGAGGGAATGTGGGACATGTTCAAATCCATGAACCTGGAAAAGATCGGAGAAACGGCAGGTTCCATGATGCCGGAGGGGTTTGTGGAAAGTCTGAACGGCAAGCTGAACAGATTCGATAAAGTCTGATCTTGGCGGCAAAAAAAGGGAAGCTTCAATCTGGTCCGTGAACGTATCCCGGTAGAGGCAAATAACCAAAATCTGGAAGTGGGGAAACTGATCAAGAGCCTTGTAACAAACCGCACGCTGCTCGGTATTATCGCGGCGGCAATCCTGCTCCTGCTGTTCATCTATCCGCTGAACAAAAAGCGAGTGGAAGAGAACTGTGCGGAGCTTGCGGCAAGGCGCGGATAGCGCGGTAATTTCATGTGATAGAAAAGCGGCCATCGGATGCGGCCTCCCGTTTGCGCCGGTCAGGCAATGCTGAATATGGGAATATCCTAAGTGCGAAAGCTGGGATGATAAAAAATAGAAAGAAAGCCGGGGCTGCCTGAAAAGCTGACCTGGCTTTCTTTTGCCATGTACTGCCTGAGATTTTAAGCGGCTACTGTGCTTCCCTGGACGGTATCACAAAAATAAACAGCAGGGAGCTGATGAGGAGCATGTAGGGATAGAGCAGGTTCGGGATGATATCAAAGGCCGACACCTCAAAACCAAGCTCCGTTGCCGCCGAGATCGCTACCAGCATCTGCGCGCCGTAGGGGATCACCCCCTGAAAGACGCAGGAAAAGGTATCCAGGATCGAAGCGGTCTTCTGCGGGGAAATTTCATATTCTTCCGCCATTTCCTTTGCGATCGGATTGGCCATGACGATGGCAACCGTATTGTTGGCAGTAGCAATATCCATGGCGCCGACCAGAAGGCCGATCCCAAGCTGTCCTCCTTTTTTTCCCTTGAAGATCTGCTTGATAAATGCCAGCAGCGCGGCAAAGCCGCCGTATTCGTGGATCAGTGCGCAGATGGCGGATACCAGGATGGCCACCATGGTCGTCTCAAACATGCCGGACGCGCCGGAACCCATATTGCCGAGCAGCTCCGTCGCCTGTGTCGCTCCGGTCACAAGCATGATAAAGGAACCGGAGACGATGCCGATGAGCAGGACAATGAATACATTGATCCCAAGGATCCCGCCGAACAGAACAAGCACATAGGGGATGATCTGGATCAGGTTGTATTCTTTTACGATGGCATCCCCCACTTCAGCATTCAGTGTCTTTAAGAAAAAGATGACCAGTGTCACAAGCGCCGCCGGCAGAGCGATCCCGAAGTTCTGCCGGAACTTGTCCTTCATTTGGCAGCCCTGTCCGTTGCATGCCGCAATGGTGGTATCGGAGATAAACGAAAGGTTGTCTCCGAACATGGCTCCGCTCATGACAGCGCCGATACAGAGCGCGGTTCCGAATCCGGAGCCGCTTGCCACGGATACCGCAATGGGGGTGATCAACGTGATCGTGCCCACAGAGGTTCCCATTGCGAGGGATACGAAGCAGCTTACCACGAAAAGTACCAGAACGGAGAACCGTGCCGGGATGATGGAGAGCAGGAAATAAGCCACACTTTCTGCGCTGCTTCGACCCACCACGCCTACAAAGATACCGGCAGTCAGAAAGATCAGGATCATGGTCATGATGTTCTTGTCCCCCACGCCCTTTGCCATGACCTCCAGCTTGTCGTCAAATTTTAACTCCGGATTCTGGATACAGGCCACCAGAAGCGCAGTCAGAAACGATACCACGATCGGGATATTGTAGAATCCCATGGGGATTTTTAAAACATACTCAAATAAAATCCCCAATCCCAGATACAGTACGAGAAACACTCCGATTGGCAGCAGTGCCTTTCCATTTCTTTTTTGCATAATCATTCCTCCAAGATTTGATAATGTACAATGATTGTATCATTATTTGAAGAAAATCTCCACCAGAAAAAAAGAAAGTCATTTAATACATCATTTTCGGCGATCAGGTAAACTGCATTTACATTTTTTCTTTATGTGCTAAAATTATGATTGTAATTTTAAGGAAAGCGTCCGGAAGAAGGAGGGGAAGAGGATGTTCAGAGCTGCGGTCTGCGACGACGATCCATGCGTGAGGGAGGAAGTCAGCCGTATTATAAAGGAATGGAAACCGGAGGTCTGGGTGGACTGCTTTGAGTCCGGCGAAAGCCTGACAGAGGAATATGCACATTACCATGCTGTCTTTCTGGATATTGATATGGAAGGGATGAACGGCATCGAGACAGGAAAATGGATCCGCGGGCGGGATAAGGAGACGAAGATCGTGTATCTCACCGCATATCAGGATTATGTGTCCGGGGCATTCGGTGTCCATGCCTTCCAGTATCTTTTGAAGCCGGTGAAGGAGACTGAGATCCGCAAGGTACTGGAGGAAATCTTTTCTTATATGCATACGCCGGGAGAGAAGCCGATGCTGGATTTCCAGACTGTGAACGGCCTTTTGTGCCTCCCGACAGAGGAGATCTATTATTTTGAATACGTGAACCGCAGGGTAGAGATTGTGACATCGGATGGTGTGTACGCCATGACGGAAAAAATAGGAAAGGTGGCAAAACGGATGGAGAGCTATGGATTTTCCATGCCTCATCAGAGCTTTGCGGTGAATATGCAGCATGTACGGAATGTTCTGTCAGGCAGGATCCTTCTGGACAACGGCATGGAGATCCCGCTGGCGCAGAAGCGGCAGAAAGCATGGAAGCAGGAGCTGATCGCATATCTTTCGGAAAGAATGGGAGGAACGCCATGACAAGTGTGATTCAAATAATTTTCGTTTTACTTGATCTGGTATCATTGGTTGTCTGCGCCTGGTTGCTGGTTCGTTCCATACCCTCTGACCGGGAGGAAAGCCGCTGGAAAAAGGCCATCGGCTGGATCGGTTATGCCTCTGCCACGATCTTGCTTCCTGCGCTCTGGCAGGATGATAAGCTGACCATCGGAGTGCTGTGCATTTACTATGTTGTGATGGCAAGGCTGCTGTATTTTCGGAGCAGGCAGGGGATCGTCTATCAGATCATCTTCTGCGTGATCTTACTGGCTACTGAGCTTACAGCCAGCTTTGCGGCACGCTATCTTTGGTTGGTGATGCGCCTGGAGGGGATCGTAGTATACAGCGTCCTGATCGTGTCCCGGGTATTTCTGCTTTTTGTGGGAACTTTCATATTGCGAGAGATCATACGCAGAAGACTGGCGGATGTACAGTATATCAAGATCCGCGGGATGGTCATCGTCCCTGTGGCCAGTATGGCGCTTTTGTTCCTGTATCTGGTGGCAAGCGATATTTTTCTTGTCAGGTACGGATATTACTGGATCGTGATCTATACCGTGCTTTTGCTGGTCATTAACCTGTACTGCATCTATTTCTGGTATGACGTGGCAAAGAGCGGGGAATTGAAGCATCGGCTTTTGATGATGCAGCAGCAGAGGGAACTGACACTGCAGTATTATGAAGAACTGGAGGAGAATTATAACCGTTCCAGGAAGATCATCCATGACATCCGGAACCATCTGCATGTGATTGAGCAGAGCAGCAGGATAGAGGACAGAGCTTATATTGAGGATGTCCATGCAATGCTGAATTCTATGGGAATGAAATTTTACACGGAAAACAGGATGCTCAATATCGTATTGAATGATAAGCTGAAGGCCTTTGCCCAGGATCAGGTGCAGTGCAATCTGGGCGGCGTGGGTCTGGATTTTATTACTGATCTGGACATCACCACGATCTTTGCGAATCTGCTGGATAATGCGGTGGAGGAGGGTAAAGGGAAAGCGGATTTCTGGATCCGGATCCGTGGGGAGCAGATTCAGGATTTTATCCTCATTAAAATAGAAAATCCTTATGTGGAATGTCCGTCAAACGGGAAATCCACCAAGCCGGGGCATGAAGGGCTGGGACTGCAGAATGTCCGGCAGGCATTGGAAAAATACCAGGGGGATATGGAGATACGGAAGGAAGAAGGGATTTTTTCGGTGACACTGCTGTTTGCGGTGCAGAAAGAGTAGTGCATTGCTGCTTATAACCGGGCAGACATCGCCAACTGCTTCGGAATGCGGCGATGTATGGATAGCTGTATTTTAGTTTAAACGGGGAGGTCAAAACTCAATGAGCGGTATCATAGAAAGAATAATGGATCTGGCAGGACTGCTGGAACGGATCGCAGGAATGCTGACAGGTCTGTCTATGGTGGTATGTCTGCTGACAGGCTGCCAGTCTTTAGGCACAGAGCTGCCGGAATCCTTTGACGAAGAACGGATGGAGGAGGAAGCGTTGCGCGCCATTGACTGCTTTAACGAGAAGGATTACCAGAGCGTTCTGGATATGGGCTGTACGGAATTTCAGGAGTTTCTGACGGCAGAGGAATTTGCGGAGCAATGCGATCCGATCCTGGATAAGCGGGGAAAGTTCCGGGAGATCATCAAGACCGTATCTATGGGCTGTAAAAACGAGGAGGGGGAAGTGGAATATGGAGGGCTTATACTGGTTGCGGATTATGAGGATGGAAGGATCTGCTTTCATATTACGATCAATGAAAATATGGAATTGATGGAATTTTTAGTCCAATAGAAGAGGAGGAAAATGAGAATGAAATTATCACAGATTCAAAAGAAGCAATTGGGGATTTACGTGATCATAGCGTATGGTATCACATTTTTGATGGGACTGCCGATGGGACTTGGTTACAATCATGGTGTGGATGTCAGTGTATTTCCCAATGCGCAGATGATGTATCCGGCAGCAGGGGTCATGCTGGCCTATCTGATAACGGAAAAAGGAAAAGCGGAGCTGCCGAAACGGTTTTTTATTACATATCTCGCAGTTACGGTACTGATACTGGCCAGTGCTGTTGGTAGTGTGTTCCTGCCGGATATCGCCTGGCTGGGAGTCTGCAATCTGATCATGATCGGCGGAAGTGTACTGGCGTGGATCATGCTGCTTACGGAAAAGAAGGAAAAGCGGATCGCTTATGGCTTGAAGGGGAAGGACATAAAAGCATCTGTATTCTGTGTACTGTTGTTCATAGGTCTGTACTTGCTTCGGGCGATTCTTTCCTATGCGGTATCCGGGCAGATATCCGCGGTGGGAGAGATCGCGGGGAATCCCATGACCTGGATTATGGCAGGATCTCTGATCATCAATTTCTTCCTGGTATTTATCGCGTTTTTCGGGGAGGAATATGGATGGCGGTATTATCTGCAGCCGCTGCTGCAGTCCCGCTTTGGAAAGCGATGGGGCGTGCTCCTTCTGGGCGTGGTTTGGGGGCTTTGGCATCTGCCGGTGAACTTCTTCTACTACAGCCCGGGAACCGGTCTGATCAGTGCGGTGGGACAGCAGATCACCTGTATTACGCTGGGGATTTTTTTCGCCTACGCCTATATGAAAACGGAAAATATCTGGGTGACGGTGGTTCTGCATTTCCTGAATAATAACCTGGTGCCGATCATAACCGGGACGTACAGCGCAGACATCATCCAGGGACAGACCATGAACTGGGCGGATCTGATACCGCTGCTTGTGGTGAATGGGATTTTATTCGGCGGCTTTCTGGCGGCGAAGGAATTCCGGAAGTGAAATTTGTCCAACCGCACAGCTGGGAATTTGTTTGCTTCGCAGATTTACAGATACATATGCAATTTGAAGAGAAATAGAAAACGCATAATTAATTTCTTTGCATTTTCTTCTCACATTTGGCACATAATACTTCTCATGAAGGTGAGGAGGAATCAGAATATGTATCAATATTTACCAATACGTGATGTTTACGCCAGAGAAATTCTGGATTCGCGGGGGAATCCGACGATTGAGGTGGAAGTACTTGCGGGAGAAAGCGTGGTAGGACGCGCGTCGGTCCCGTCCGGTGCTTCCACGGGAAAATACGAAGCAGTGGAGCTGCGGGACAAAGAAATGCGCTACGGCGGCAAGGGTGTCCAGCGTGCCGTGGAGCATGTCAACGACCAGCTTGCGGGCGCGGTGATCGGGATCAATGTATTTGACCAGACGGAGATCGACCGGACGTTGATCAAGACAGACGGCAGCACAAACAAATCGAATCTGGGGGCAAATGCTCTTCTCGGCGTATCTCTGGCAGCAGCCCACGCGGCAGCAAGAGCGCTGCGCATTCCTTTATACAAATACCTGGGCGGTGTCAATGCGAAAAAACTTCCTGTACCTATGATGAATATTTTAAACGGAGGCGCTCATGCGGACAATACACTGGATATCCAGGAATTTATGATCATGCCCGTGGGCGCGGAAAATTTTAAGGAGGGCCTGCGGATGTGCGCGGAGATCTACCAGTCTCTGAAATCCCTTCTGAAGGATAAAGGATTGAGCACCGCAGTCGGCGACGAGGGCGGCTTCGCGCCGGATCTGCCGGATACCAGAGCCGCGCTGGACTGTCTGAGGGAAGCGGTGGAAAAAGCCGGATACCGGATGGGAAGAGATCAGGACATTGCGATTGCGATGGATGTGGCATCCTCCGAATTATATAACCGGGATTATAAAAAATACGAATTCCCAGGAGAAAGCCAGATGCGCGGGCAGAAGGTGGTGCGCTCGGCGGAGGAGCTGATAGACTATTATGCGGAGCTGGCGAGAGAATTTCCCATCTGTTCCATTGAAGACCCGCTGGATGAAGAGGACTGGGAAGGTTGGGAAAAGCTGACAGCACGCCTGGGAAAGGAAATCCAGCTAGTGGGTGACGACCTGTTTGTGACCAATGTGGAACGGCTGAAAAAAGGGATTGAAAAAAAGGCAGCAAATGCCATCCTGGTAAAGGTGAACCAGATCGGGACGCTGACCGAAGCGATCGAGGCCATCCAGCTTGCGCAAAAATCCGGCTATAACGCGATCGTGTCCCACCGCTCCGGTGAGACCGAGGATACCACCATTGCAGATATCGCGGTGGCATTCAATACCGGACAGATCAAGACCGGGGCGCCCTGCCGGACAGAGCGGGTGGCCAAGTATAACCGGCTGCTGCGGATCGAAGAGCAGATTGAGAAGTAAGGAACTGAAAAAAGAAGCCATGCATACAATCGGCCGGGAATCAGTTCTGTAGATACAAATATAGATGAGAGCTGTCGGAAAATGACTGTATATCTGCTGTCTATTGCCGGGATTTACAAAATCTCGCAGCAATAGGCGGCGGGCAAACAGCGTGTTTCGACAGTTCTTTTTTACATGTGGAAATTGTTGTTACATGTCACACCCCGACCAATCACCACGCTGATTGGTCGGGAGGATGCACATAAAAGCTGCTATTCAGGCCGTCCATTGCCGTAGGCAATTTTAAATGACGGCCTGAGTTACAGGGCACGCCTGGTCAAGGTGTGACCTGTAACAAATTGTTTTCTATTACGCTGTTACGGCGATCTTATAATTGAAAGCCCGCAGATCATATGATAAAATGGATTCTATGAGAATACATGGCAGATAAAAATCACATGACATTGGTACTGCGCCATGTGATACAAAAGGAGCTAAAGAGATGAACCTTACGGAATTTATGAAGAAAGTGGATCAGATATCCGGGAGTATGCCGGCAGAGAATATTTCCGCATTCCTGCACGATTATGCGCGCGGTATCCCGGAGTACAAAAGGGATGAATTTCTCGAACGGCTGTCCTTTTTCAAAGGGGAGAATGTGAATCCGGATTATGCAGAGAAGCAGGATAACCTGAACAAAGAGCAATTAAAGCAGGAAGTGAAAAAGATCCGGAAGCAGCTGGAGATGATCGACAGCGGTGAGCTGATGCTGATCGAAGTGCTGAATGAACAGTACAATGAATGGTATGACAGCTCCGATGAAGAATATTTTTATAAGGATCCGGACTATATTGGGGAGGCGATCCAGAAAGCCTGCGGCCTTTTGCATGCCTGTGTGGACAGCGAGCTGTATGAGGAGGGGTATGGGTTGGCGGACCTTCTGCTGCTGATGCATGTAGAAGTGAACGGAGAGTTCGGCGGGGAAGACTTCAGGCTGCGGGATCTGGAATATCACAGCATCATTACGCTGGATTATGAAAAATTTGTCTTAGAAGCGCTGCTGGCCGCCTACTGGGGAAACGCGCCGGAGGAGAGGCCCAACGAGCTCTATTGGATGCTGGTCAATGCCGCTTCGAGGGAAGTGACTCTGGAAAAGCTGATGCAGCAGAGCAAAAAGGAGCTGGACCAGTTCCAGGAATTTTTGAAATTATGGATTGACTATCTGGGACAGAGGGGGGACCGGGTGGCAGAGCGGTTCCTGGAGGAAGCGGTTTCCCTGGCGGATGATCCGGGAGCGCTGCTGTGCGCGGCCAGAAAATATACGGATCTGCATCCGGGCTTATACGTGCAGGCTCTGGAAAAATATAAAGCGGCCGGACAGCCGGAGGAAGGGCTGACGATCGGAAAAGAGGCTTTGGAGCGGATCCGGCCCTGCTATCAGATCCGGAGCAGAGCGGCGCTTTTGACAGCAGAAGCCGCCCTGACGCAAAATGACCGGGAGAGTGCGGAGCAATGCTGGCTTGAGGCATTTCGTTCGGACAGCAGCATCGAAAATTATCTGCGGCTGGTCCTGGAATGCGAGGAGGCCGATCGTTACAGGAACGAGGCGGAACAGATCTATACAAAGCTGCTTTCCAACCCGGCAAAAATAAAGGACGGGCAGTACCAGTCCGGGGAGAGAAAGGAGAACCGGCCGGAACGAAGGACCTGCGGTTCCCTGCTGTTTTTTGACGGGAAATTCCGGCAGGTGATCGAAACCTGTATGGATGATAAATATGCGCTGGGATGGACGGGGACATTCATGAAGGAAGGCATGGCGCTGTTCTTCCTGTACCTCTATGACGGAGAGGAGCTGCCGGAGGGCTGCAGGGAAATGCTCCGCAAATATGTTTCATCCGTGGAATTCAGGGCGGAAGCATATCTGAATGGCACAGGACGCGGCACAAAAGAGGACGATCAGACATTTTTCTGGGAGCGCTTCCGGAAATGGCGGACGAATATCCATGCTTCGGAGGAGGAGATTGAAGCCATCCTGGAGCGGCTGGAAAAATGGACCCAGATGCGGGTGGAAGGGATCATGGAGAAGAGTCACAGGAACTATTACGGCGAATGCGCGGCTTTTGCGGCCGCATTGGGGGAAGTCCGGGAGTCCAGGGGCGAGCTGTGGGCAAAGGCAAAGGTCATGGAAGAATATCGGAGCCAATATTCCAGACGGACCGCATTTCACCAGGAGCTTCGGGCATACGGGATGGCAGATACCAGAAAAAGCAGATGAAGTTCTGCTGCGGATGAAAAAAGGAAAGGGATATCCTATGAGCAAAAGGAAAAAACCCAAAATGGAGTTTCGGTACTATAAGATGCCGGAAGGGAGCCCGATTCTGGCCTTGCTGGGCGAGAAGTGGCTGCAGTCCTATGGCCGGGATGTAGATTTTCTACATTTTCATAATTTTCTGGAGATTGGGTACTGCTACGGCGGGCAGGGAGATATGGTGCTTGGGGAGCAGAACCTGAGATTTAAGGCCAGCCAGTTTACCGTGATACCGAAGAATTATCCCCATACGACCAACAGTGACCCGGGCACGTTCAGCCAGTGGGAGTATCTGTTTGTGGATGTGGAAGGTTTCCTGCGGGAACACAATGGGGGGGGCACCCCCATGAGAACAGAACGTATGATCCAGAAGATCAATTCCCGTGCCTTTCTTGTAAACGTAAAAGAATTTCCTGGGATTGCAAAGCTGATTCGACAGCTCCTGGAGATTATGCGGGAGACAAAGGAGTACTATCTGGAAGAGGCAAAAGGGATCCTGACTGCGCTTCTGATCAACATTGCCCGGGAAAACCATATCGAAGAACCGGAATATGAGGAAAATGAGGAATTGGAGGGGAATGTGACAATTCCCATCTCGCGTGCCCTGGATTACATCACCCTCCACTATATGGAGCCGCTTAAGATAGGAGAGCTGGCGGACTGGAGCCATATGAGCGAGACGCATTTCCGGAGGATTTTTTCTGCGTATATGAAAATGAGTCCTCTGGAATATATCAATCTGGTACGTGTGCGGACGGCCTGCGAGTATTTGAAAAAAACAGACGTTCCGGTATCCGATATCGCGCATAAATGCGGTTTTAACACCCTGTCCACGTTTAACCGGAATTTTAAGCAGATCATGGGCTACGCGCCCTATGAATGGCGGAAGCGCCCGGAAAATTTCGAGCAGCAGCTTTTGAAGTTCCAGATTCATTCGGAGGCTGGCTGGTAAAGCTGACAGATCAGTCTGTATCGGAGGAGATTGCGGAATATGAAAAAAATAGAAAAGGGGCCGTCGGGTTAGTTCCCGGCAGCCCCTTTTTCAGGACTCCTGATTTATAGTTGTCTTAAAGCAGCGTTTTCCGGAAGAAAGGACCACTTCCTATCGGTCAGATTCCCCGGAACCGGAAGGTAAAGGTCATCTTTTTGCTGATATCCAGCAGATATTCCGGAAGCGGACGCGCTCCCCAGCTGTCGTCCCCGGCAATACCGATCTGCTGCATGGCTGCCCGGACGACGGTGTAGTGCGCCTCCGGCAGCTCGTAGGGATGCCGCGCGTTTTCCATCTCATGGGGCGTCCAGGGAAGTGCGGAGAAGCTCATGGAATCTCCCTCGAACATGAGTCCGCGGCCCCGCCTGTCGGTCACCTTCGCCCAGCGGACGCCGACCTTGTTTCCACATTCCTGGGGAACCATGTAGCGGGCTACATTGTCCATCACTTGATTCCTGTAGATCCCCAGCTTCGCGCCTTCGCAGCGGTCCGTGTAGGTCTCGGCAGGACCCATTCCATACCATTCCACATGGTCATAGTCGGCATTCATTTTCAGAATCATGCCGAATTCCGGCATATCGCCCAGCTCCTTCACCGGATCATAGGACAGTGTGGTCTCGACCGTGCCGTCCCCGAATACCGTATAGGCAACCGTACAGGAGGTTACCGGCTTGGTGGGGAGATGATAGAGGAAGGTCACAGTCACGGAGCCTTCGTGTTCTTCCACAACCACATCCTCGAACTGATTGGTCTCCAGGTTCTTGTGAGTGACATAGAGACTTGCCAGCTTCCATTGCCCGTACTGCGCCATCAGCTGGCTGCCCTCGTCATTGTCTACCGGCGCCCGCCAAAAATTCGGCTTCGGAATGGTCTCCAGCATTTCCACGCCGCCCCAGCGGTAGGAGGACAGTCCGCCGAATAACTCGGAGAACAGCACTTCAAAATTCTCGCCCCGGACGCCCACGTTGTGGGTTCCCCTTACGACGGTGATCGGTTTGGTACATGCTCTGCGGGCAGCGGAAGCGTCTGCGGTATAGACGGTCTGTCCAAACGCAACCTCATGGCCTGCCTTTGCCCAGAGGGTATCCTCCTTCAAACGGAACGAAACGGTGGCGGTATACTCACCCGGCTGGTCCGCCCGGCGGACCGGAAGGGCATATTCCTGTTCGGACAGCGGCGCAACGGCAGTGTCCATCGGAGCTTCATAGACCGGGACCCCGTCTTTCGCAAGCGTGACCACGCAGTCAAAGGCGCTGGTATTTGTGAACAGGTGCTTATTGCGGATCATTACTTTATCTGCTGATACTTCCGCGGAAATGTTCTGGTAATTGTATTTGATCTCCTGCATCTTCGGGGAAGGAGTGCGGTCTCCGCCGTATACGATCCCGTTTCCGCTGAAATTATAATCGGTGGGACGTTCTCCGAAATCTCCGCCGTATGCCTGAAATTCCTTTCCGTAACGGTCTTTTTTATAGATGGACTGGTCTACATAATCCCAGATAAAGCCGCCTTGGTACAGGGGTTCCGTATCGGTCAGGTCCGTGTATTTGTGCATTCCGCCGCAGGAATTGCCCATGGCATGGGTATATTCGCAGCAGATAAAGGGCTTGTCACGGTGCTCGGACAGAAATTCCTGGATTTTGGCTGCCGATGTGTACATCTGGCTCTCCATATCGCTCGTCTCATTGTAGCGGCGGTCGCAGAAAATCCCTTCATAATGTACAAGCCGGGTATTGTCAAGCTCCCGGAATCTGTCTGCCATATCCCGGATCACGGTGCCGCCGAAGGATTCATTTCCGCAGGACCAGATCAGGATGGACGGGTGGTTTTTGTCCCTCTGGTAAGTGGAATTTACCCGGTCCAGCATCATGGCCTTCCATTCCTCCCGGTCGCAGGGCACGATCCGGCTCATATCCCTGTCCCTGCCTCGTGCGTAGCTGTCCCAGGAACCGTGGGACTCCAGATTGTTTTCATCGATCAGATACAGGCCGTAGCGGTCGCACAGCCGGTAGATCCGGGAATCGTCGGGATAGTGGCAGGTACGGATGGCGTTGATGTTGTGCAGCTTCATGGTGGTGATGTCCTGCAGGATCTCATCCTCCTGGGGAACTCGGCCGGCTTTGGAGCTGAACTCGTGGCGGTTGACGCCCTTAAATACGATCCGTTTTCCGTTGAGGCACATGATATGATCGATCATCTCAAATCGGCGGAAGCCCACATATTCGGAAAGAACCTCCGCAAGCTGTCCGTTCTCATCATAGACCTGCAGGAACAACTCATAGAGATTGGGCTCCTCCGCGCTCCACAGGTCGAAGCCGGATACCGGAAGTGAAAGGTGCGCTTCCCCCTCCCTCATGTCAAATGCGGCGGAGGCGAATAATGGTGCCTCTTCTGGCGCGTTGGCTGCATAGAGGGAAGCCGGCGCGTCCGCGGCCGGAAGCTTCCGGAGCTCTGCCTCAATCCGGCCGTTTCCGCAGCTGAGCGCGTCGATCACAAGCCGACCTGCCTGATAGCTGTCGTCCAGTAGGGTACGGACGCTCAGATCCCAGATGTGCGTCTTTGGCCGTGTAAAGAGATACACATCCCGGTAAATGCCGGAGAACCGGTAGAAATCCTGATCCTCGGTCCAGCTGCTGCTTGTCCACTTGAAGACCTGCGCGGCCAGCTTGTTTTCGCCGTCCCGGACATAGGGGGTCAGGTCAAATTCCGAAGGGGTGAAGCTGTCCTCGCTGTAGCCCACATACTGTCCGTTCAGCCAGAGCGCCATGCCGCTCTCCACACCCTGGAAGGAAATGTATACGGGCATGCCCTTCATGGATTCCGGAAGGGTAAAATACTTTACATAGCTTGCCGTCGGGTTGAACCGGGTGGGAATCTCCCCGGGCAGGATCTCCTCCCGGCCGTCCCATGGATACTGCACGTTCAGATAAGCGGGGACATCGTAGCCCTCCATCTGGATATGGGCAGGCACCCGGATCTCTCCCCAGTTTCTGCAGTTATAGTCATCCGCCTCAAAGCCCTGGACCGTGTCGTCCAGATTTCTTCCGTAAGAAAACTTCCAGATGCCGTTCAGGGAAAAGCGGAAAGGATTCTCACCCCTGTCCAGGTGGTCCCTGTCCGGATAGCAGACATGGTCCGAATGAGCGGGGACCACGTTTTCCTTAAAAAATTCGGGATCTTTGATTTTGCTGTAGTCAAACATGATGTATACCTCCTGATTACGTTCTTTGCGCGCTGCGGGGTTCCGAGCTTTTGCCGGCCTGCAGCTGCTCTGCCGATGATAGTAACACGATATGTTCTCCATTATGCTGGAAAGTAAACCGAAATACAATATAAAATCATTGCAAATGCATGGAAAAATGTTGCCTGACAGAGCGGATAGAGTTATACTGTAACAGACAAAAGGAGGAGAGGACAGATGACAAATCCAACGGAAGATGAGGTCCGATCTTATTATGCTGAGGACAGACTGCTAAGCTCCCTTTCGGTATACAATGTGGGAAGCCAGAAATGTACGCCCGGATTTCAGTGGGGGCCGGGGGTGCGCGACCATTATCTGCTCCACCATGTGCTGAGCGGCAAAGGGCATTTTGAGATCAGGGGAAAGACCTATGATCTGAAAAAAGGAGATACATTTCTGATCTATCCAAATATGGAAGCATGTTACCGGGCCGACGAGGAAGAACCTTGGGTCTATACCTGGGTGGGCTTTGCCGGGACCGACGCGTTTTATCTTCTGAACCATACGGATTTTTCGGAGGAGTCCCCTGTGCTCGAGCAGGCAGAAATCAGCGGTGAGATCGAGCGGAAGATCCGGCAGGTGTATGAGGCAAAGGGCAATACCTTTTATGATGCGGTTTCCATGACCGGAGCGCTGTATTCCATGATCGCCATGCTGATGGAAAATTCTTCGGCGGAGGCGAAACAGAAGAACCTGCAGACAGGCCGTGTCGAGCAGGCGGTCCGCTATATCGAAGAGCACTATTCCTATCCCATTACGATCGAGGATATTGCGGGATATACCGGGGTCTGCCGCAGTTATTTGTATCGGATGTTCCAAAAGATCCTGAAGATATCGCCCAAGGATTATGTGGAGGAATACCGGATCCGGCAGGCGTGCAGGCTTCTCCGGGAGACGGATATGCCGATCACGGCCATCGCGCATTCCGTAGGATACGAGGACAACCTGTATTTTTCCAAGGCATTTAAGAAATGCAAGGGACAGACCCCGAGCCGGTACAGAAAGGCGGAGAGCGGGAAAAAACTGTGACAGCGGAAAAACGTCTGTCTGCGCGCGGCTGACAGATGGGGCTTCCGCCGTGTGAGCGTTATAGGAAGATACGACAGGGAGGATGAAAAGAGATGTATGATTATGCGATTGTGAAACAGGTAAAAAGAAAGCCAAAAGCGATGACAGGAATCCTGCGGAAGGTAATGATCATTTTTGCGGTGGTCATCCTGCTGCTGGGGGTAACGATCTCCCAGGGGTTCATGCTTCCGGGATTTCTTCTGGTGGCGCTGTATTTCGGGTATGATGTCTACAGCCAGAAGGAATACGAATACCGGCTGGAGAGCGGAAGGCTGACCATTGATGTCATTCTGGGGAAGCGCTACCGCAAGACCGCTCATATCCTGGAGCTGTCGGAGATGGAGGTGACCGCGCCGAACCGCCACGAGGCTGTGGCAAAGTACCGCAGGGACGCAGGCGGGGTGAAACTTCCCAAGTATGATTATACGTCCTATGAGGAGGATACGCCTTATTTTACGATGATCGCCATAGAAAACCGAACAAAAATCAAGCTTCTGCTGGACCTGGACGAGGAGATGCTCCAGACGCTGAAAAGGCTGTATCCGGAGCGGGTGTTTCTGGTGTGACGGTATATACGATATCAAAGAAAAAAACACAGGTTTCCTTACCTGGGAAATCTGTGTTTTTTCTAATCCCGCTTTTTATCATCGGCCCTCCAATTCGCTCATGTAAAAACTGATCATCAGATGCATAAATGTATGAGGATCTTCGAGAGAGACACCGGTCAGCTCTTCAATCTTATTGAGCCGGTACAGAAGCGTATTGCGGTGGATATGAAGGCTTTCCGCGGTTTCCGCCGTGCTGCGCAGGCTGTTGATATAGACCCGCAGGGTAGGCAGAAAATCCGTGGAATGGGCTTTGTCATATACCTGTACTTTTGCGATGACCGGAGACAGATAATTGCTCTGAGGCATCTGCTCCATGCGGGGAAGCAGGATCGCGGGCAGATAATAATCTTCGTAGTAGGCAATCCGATGCCGGGGATTTAATCGGCTTCCCAATCTCATCGCATCCTCGGCCTGCATCTGAAAGCTTGCCAGCTCCAGCAGATTATCAAACGTATTGCTCACTCCGCAGTGGGCGCTGAATTTCTCCAAAATGGTATGGAACTGCTTTTCGGATGCTTGGGTATTTTTGGTGATATTCATATTGTACCGCAGGATCAGCAGAACATTGTGCTGGATCAAAGCAAGCTGGCAGGGGAAAAACTGACGGATGGACTTTCGGATGTAGGAAAGCACATTTTTTTCATTGGTTTCATCCGTGCTGACCGCAACGACTTGATAGGGCGGCTCCAGACGGATGCCGGTGTCTTTAAACCACAGTTCCAGCTGCTTTTTGGAATGGATCCGATGATGAAAGAGTTCCCCGGTCAGTGTTTTCAGATAGGTATAGCGCATGCTGCTTTCCGACTCCCGGTCCTTAAAGAAAAAAGCACAGGTGTTCTGGATGATCTCCATGGCTTTCATTTTGTCGGATGTGATCGGCGCGTCTTTGCAGTTCATGGTCACATAGCCTTCAATGATATCATTGACCCGGATGATACCCTGGATCTTGGGGGCGCCCTTGCAGGAGCCCCAGTCTACGATGTAAGGGGCTTCATTTTCATTGACGGACTGCATTCCTCATAAAGCTGTACGATCATATCCGTCTCATACCCCCGGTTTTCCAGAAGATAATCCCATTGATAATCCCCGGTTTTTGTCTGAGGGGAGATTCCCAGCACATTATACATAATATCCACCGCCAGGATCGGAACGCCTATGATCTCCCAGCAGATATCCAGTAATTCCTGGATATCGCCGGATGGCAGCGTCTTGAACATTTCTTCATATAACCGTAAAAAATCAACTGTATTTTCCATCGTTTAACCCTCTGTTTTCATAATTGCAGATTTTTATTCCCATGAAGCAATGAGCTGAGTTGTGAGAAATAACATAAATGCAAAATTATTATATAATAAACTTTATGATAATTCATTATTATTTTATGGGAATTTTTTAGAATTATTTTGTCTGAGCTTCATGGATGATGCATATTGAATAAAAAATGGATTTGAAACATTAAAAAAATATCGTAATCTACAAAAATGGAAAAGGCAGTAAATTGTGCAGACGCACAAAATGAGGGCGTTTTTTTCGGAATAGTACCCGATGAAAAACGGGTGATATTGTCATATAATGCATTTAACAAAGAAAAAGCGCTTTTGTGGTTGAACAGTAGATCTACGGGAGCGGACGGATAGAAGGAGGATAAGAATATGTTTGATCTGAGTGGAAATGTAGCTGTAGTAACAGGAGCATCGGCTGGTTTGGGACGGCAGTTTGCTTTGGCGCTGGCACGCCAGGGGGCAGACCTTGCAATCCTTGCAAGAAGAAAAGAAAAACTGGATGCGGTGGCGGAAGAGATAAAAGCATTAGGAGTCAGATGCCTCTCCGTAGCATGCGATGTAACGGATACGGCGCAGATTGAAAATGCGGTGAAGGAAGTGGTGGCGGAATATGGAACGGTAGATATCCTTGTCAACAATGCGGGCGGCGGCAGCTGCATCCCGTTGGAGGAGCTTCCGGATGAAGAGTGGAGGAAAGTCCTTTCACTTGATCTGGACGGAACTTTCTACTGCATGAAGTATTTCGGAAAAATCATGCTGGAAAAAGGCTATGGACGTGTGATCAATATTGCGTCCATTCTTGGAAAAGGCGGATTGAAGGAGCTTCCGGTTATTGCGTATGCATCGGCAAAGGGCGGTGTGATCAATATGACCCGCCAGGCGGCTACGGAATGGGCGACGAAAGGTGTGACGGTCAATGCGCTTTGCCCGGGATTCTTTGCGTCGGAAGCAAACGGACCGGAAGCAATGGAGGCGATGGACGAGTTTATCGGTATTCGGACTCCGATGTGCCGGCCCGGAAAAGAAGGGGAGCTGGATTCCTCCATTGTGTTCCTTGCGGCGAAAGAATCTACATATGTGACAGGTACCATTTTGACATGCGATGGCGGATGGACAGCAATCTAAGAACAGAGGGGAGAACGAGAAATGAGCTGCGATTATACGAAATTATTACAGCCGATCAAGATCAACAATATGCGGCTGAAAAACAGGATCATGCTTTCGGCAATGGGGACCTTTACGCCCATGCAGGACGGAACAGACAGCGAGGAAGGGATCCGCTACTATGAAGAACGCGCAAAGGGCGGCGCAGGCCTGATCATGACCGGCGCCATGTTCCTGAATGAAAAAACAGCGCAGGGCGGCCCGACACTTGCTCTGCACAATACAAGAGCGATCCCGAAGGCTACGGTTATGACGGAAAGAATCCACAGATGGGGCGGGAAGATCGGCCTGCAGCTAAGCTGCGGTACCGGACGGAACGGAATGCCGGATATCGGAGAGCGTGTGCCGATTTCTTCCTCTGCGAACCCATCCTTCTATAATCCGGAGATGATCTGCAGACCCCTGGAAACTGAGGAGATCAAGGACATCATGAAGGATTTTGCGGCAGGTGCTCAGTTTGCGCTGAATGCGGGCTTTGACGCAGTGGAGATTCACGGCCATGCGGGTTACCTGATCGACCAGTTTATCTCTCCGCAGTGGAACACAAGAACGGATGAATACGGCGGCTCCTGGGAGAACAGGACCCGTTTTGCAAAAGAAATCGTAGAATCAATCCGCGGCGTAGTGGGGCAGGATTTCCCGATTCTGTTCCGGATTTCCCTGGACCATATGTACGAAGGCGGACGCACGCTGAAGGATTCCATGCCGATACTGGAACTGCTGGAAAAGGCAGGAGTAGATGCATTTGACATTGATTCCGGATGCTATGAGACGATGGACTATATTTTCCCGACAAGATATACGGGGGAGGGCTGTATGGCATATGTCTGTGAAGAGGCCAGAAAGCATGTGAAAGTGCCGATCATCAATGCAGGGAATCATTCCATGGAGACGGCAGCCGCTCTTCTGGAATCAGGAAATGCGGATATCATCAGCTTTGGACGTCAGCTGATCGCAGATCCGTTTTTCCCGAAAAAGCTGAAAGAAGGACGGCGCGAGGACATCCGTCCCTGCCTGATCTGCAATGAGGAATGTATCGGACGTATTTTCGGAAGGCTGACCCAGCTGTCCTGTACCGTGAATATCCAGGTATGCCAGGAAGGCACGACACAGATTGAAAAACTGCCGGAGAGCAAGAATATTGCCGTTATCGGAGCCGGCCCGGGCGGTCTGGAGGCGGCAAGGGTAGCGGCGCTCCGCGGTTGTAAGGTTACTGTATATGAAGCAGCTGACCGGATCGGAGGAACCTTCGGCGCGATTGCCACTGCGCCTTTTAAGAAGAGGATCCGTGAACTGATCACATGGTATGGTGTCCAGCTTGACAAGCTTGGTGTGGAGATCAGGCTTAATACGAAGATCACGCCGGAAAGTCCGGAGCTTGCCGCGGCAGATGAAATCTTTGTGGCAGCAGGTTCGGTGCCGTTTGTCCCAAATATCAGCGGAATGGATGATCCGCGGGTCGCTGACGTGACAGATGCGCACAGGAAAGGGGTAGAGGCGCAGAAGGTGGTAGTATGCGGCGGCGGACTATCCGGCTGTGACGCGGCTCTGGAGCTTGCGATGGACGGAAAAGAAGTGACGATCCTGGAAATGATGGATGCCTGCGCGAGAGACGTGATGATGATCAATAAGATCAGTCTCGACCGGATGTTGGCAGAATATAAGGTGAAGATCCTGACCAATACGAAGGCAGTGGGGATTGAAGCAGACGGCGTAAAAGTGGAAAAAGCGGATAAAACGACGGAGGTGATTCCTGCGGAAGCAATCATTACCGCTTTTGGACAGAAGCCAAATTCTGCTGTAGCAGAAGCAATCGCGGACAGATATCCGCTGAAAACGACTCTGATCGGGGACTGCCAGAAGGTGGCAAAAGCCGGCAATGCGATCAGGGAAGGCTTTTATGCGGCAATGGCGCTTCAGTAAAAACAGATACCGTCAGTTCTCGGCCTGTTATGGAACGGTGGGAATGGGATGTGAGGAACCATTCCCACAAGTAAAATAGAAGCCAGCGTCTTGAGGCGCAGCCAAGTAGTGCGGGCTTATAGCCTGCGTCCGAGCCACCCGCTTTACGGGTGGGGGCGACTACGATTATTTCAGCATTTCTGTGCATATATTCAAAGTTCTTTATATATGGAAATCAGAAGAAAACGGAGAATTTCAGGGAAATATAACCAGTTTATGTCCGCTTGATTCCACTTTTTAACCTTCTATATTGTGATATTCCACAAAAAAGACTCTTGACAAAATTCGCAGTAGTGCATAAATAACAAATGCAGTTGAAAATGCACAGTTTTAGGGCGAATTTGCATACTATGAGAAAAATGCATTTGGTACAATCTTATCATAACAAACCGGACAAAGAGTGAGAGCTTTTTAGATGGTGAAAAAAGGAGGACAATGTATATGAAGAAAAAGTTACTTTCAGTATTGCTCGCAGGTGTGATGGTAGTATCTCTGGCAGCATGCGGAGGCGGCGGCGACAGCGGAAGCGGCAGTGACAGCGGCAGTGGCTCCGAGAGCACGGCAGAGTCAGACGAGAGTTCAGGCGGCGGTTCCGAGGGCGGACATAAGCTGACCGTATGGACCTGGGATCCTGCGTTCAACATCCCTGCGATCAAAGAAGCTGGAGAGATCTATAAGGCAGAAGTTGATCCGGATTTTGAGCTTGAAGTAATTGAGACTCTGTCCGATGACTGCGAGACCAAGCTTCAGACATGCGCGGAGTCCGGCGACTTCGGCACGATGGCAGATATTATCCTGATGCAGGACAATTCTTACCAGAAGTTTGTATCCTTCTATCCGGAAGCATTTACAGATCTGACAGACAGCGGAATCGACTTTTCCGGGTTTGCAGAAGGTAAGCTTGCATATTCAACTGTAGAAGGCAAGAACTACGGAGTTCCGTTTGATAACGGCGCCGTGATTTCCTGCTACCGTACAGACATTCTTGACGAAGCCGGATATACGATTGATGATCTGACAGATATCGACTGGGATAAGTTTATCGAGATCGGCAAGGCTGTAAAGGAAAAGACCGGTAAGTACATGCTCTCCGGACAGGCGAACAGCCAGGATATCATCATGATGATGCTTCAGTCAGCAGGCGCTTCTCTGTTCAACGAAGACGGAACTCCGAACCTGGTTGGCAACGATGCGCTGAATGAATGTATCGACATCTACCAGGAAATGGTAAAAGAAGGCATCTTTTACGAAGTAAATGAGTGGGATGAGTACGTATCCTCCATTACAAACGAGCAGTGCGCAGGCACCATCAATGGTAACTGGATCATGGCAACCATCATGGGTATGGAAGATACGTCCGGTAACTGGGCGATCACAAATATGCCGAAGCTGATGAAAACAGAAGGCGCTACAAACTACTCCAACAACGGCGGATCTTCTTGGTATATCAGCTCTAACTGCCAGAATACAGACCTTGCATTTGACTTCATGGCAAAGACATTTGCAGGAAGCGTAACGCTGTATGAGAACATTCTTCCGACCACAGGCGCAATCAGTACATGGGGACCGGCAGGCGATTCCGAAGCTTATCAGGCTCCGCAGGAATTCTGGAGTGACCAGCCGATCTTTGCAACGGTTGTAGATTTTGCAGAGAAGACACCTTCCAACAATACAAGTGCTTACTACTATGACGTACGTGAAGTTGTCTCTACCGCAATTCAGGATATCATGTCCGGCGGAGGAGAGAAGGATGCAGTCTTAGAGCAGGCACAGGCAGACGCTGAATTCTACTATCAATAAATCATAAGTCAGGCTGTATCTGTAAGGAAACCGAACAGATAAGTCAAGCTACTATGCGGGGGGACCGCCCTGGCGGTTCCCCTTTTTGCGTCTCAAAATGCAGTAAATTGACAAGTAAAGGGGGTCTTTTAGTGGATTCTAAGAAAAAAGGTATGAGCTTACTTGCAAAGCAGAAAGCTGCCGGCTGGGCGTTTTTGACTCCGGCAACGCTGATGATCGTAGTTATGAGTTTTTATCCGATGGTCAGGGCATTTCTCCTTTCCTTACAGACAGGAAGAGGCACGAACTACACGTTTACAGGAATATCCAATTATGCGCGTATGTTTGAAGACAGAGTATTCCTTCGCTCTGTAACCAACACATTTTTCTATCTGGCAGTTCAGGTGCCGATCATGCTGGTGCTTGCGATCCTTCTGGCACAGCTCTTGAATAACCGCGACTTGAAATTTAAAGGGCTTTTCCGTACCTGTGTATTTTTGCCTTGTGCAACATCACTGGTTTCCTATGCAATTATTTTCAGATTCCTGTTTGCACAGGATGGTCTTGTGAATAATGCGCTGGTGGCACTTGGGATTTTTAAAGAGGGGTACAATTTCCTGGGAAATGCCGGGACGGCAAAGATGGTTATCATCCTGGCCCTGATCTGGAGATGGACAGGATACAACATGGTATTCTATCTGGCAGGACTGCAGAATATTGAATATTCCGTATATGAGGCCGCAAAGATTGACGGCGCCAACGGCTGGAAGACATTCTGGGGCATTACCGTACCGCTGCTGAAACCGACGATTATCATGACATTTATCATGTCCATCAACGGTACGCTGCAGTTGTTCGACGAGTCAGTCAACCTGACCAACGGCGGACCGGCAAATGCTACGATCACAATGTCACACTATATTTACAATACATGTTTCCTGCGTGCTCCGAACTTTGGCTACGGAAGCGCTATGGCATTCTTTGTATTTATCATTGTTGCAATCCTTGCATTTATCAATCTGAAAGTAGGTGATACACGTGACTGAAAAAAAGAACAGATCAATGATCCAGCGCAGGCTGATTCCTACTTACATATTTTTGACGATTTTTTCGATCATCTCTGTATTTCCGTTTTTATGGATGATCTCTGCGGCAACGAATAACTATATTGATATCTCAAAGGGACGTCTCCTTCCCGGCAGCTTTGCGGCGGAGAATTTCCGGAACCTGGTTGCGCAGCAGCCGCTGGCCCGGGCAATGGGCAATTCCTTCCTGTACGCGATCTCGGTGACAGTGATCTGTCTGTTTATCTGTTCACTGGCCGGCTATGGTTTTGAGATTTATCATGACAAATGGAAAGACAAACTGTTCTCGATCCTGCTTCTGGCAATGATGGTTCCTCAGGTAGCGACCATGATCCCATTGTTCCAGATGTTCAGTTCGGCAAAATTGCTGAATACAATGGCTGGTTTCTTCCTTCCGATGATCTCGACGCCGTTTATGATCATGATGTTCCGCCAGAATGCAAGAGCATTCCCGATCGACATCATTGAAGCGGCCCGGATCGACGGACTGAATGAGGTACAGATCTTCTTCCGTATGTTCTTTCCGACTATGAGGTCGACCTATGCGGCAGCGGCTGTTATCACATTCATGAATGCATGGAATGCATATCTGTGGCCGAAGGTAATCATGACAGACGGAAAGTCCCTGAACATGGTTATGTTGATCGCCAATACCATCGGCGGATACAAGATTGATTACGGTATGATCATGATGGGCGTATTGTTCTGCTCGATTCCGACTATGCTTGTATTCTTCATCCTGCAGAAGCAGTTTGCAGAAGGTATTACCGGCGCGGTGAAATAAAAGAAATTCCAACCCACGTATCCATTCGCAAAAATCGTGCTGACGCACTCTTACGTCTGCTAACGCAGCCGCGCAGCTAGAAGAAATTTTGGAAAAAAGAGTTTCGCTTGCGAAACTCTTTTTTATCAACGCAGAAAGGAGTAAAAAATGAGTGACTTTATTTTAAATGTGATCCATCGTCCGGAAATGGTGCCGGAGTATTCCGCCACGGTGACCGGGCATGGCAAGGAGGAGGACATCGGAAATAAGAAGCTTCTGACGGAATCTCTGGACATTTTCCGGACACAGCAGAGGCTGGCCCACGAAAATGGTTTGAAGGTCACGATCCATATGACCTATGCTTCCCTGTTCAATGCGGAGGCGGTGCAGATCGCAAAGGACGATCATGAGAAATACGGGGATGAGATCGCTCTGTCTCTTCTTGGACTGCCCTGCGAGCAATTCCGTGAGAAATACCATACAAAGGATTTCTGTATCTGGATGTTTTCCATGGAAGACAAAAAGAAGATCGTCAATGATGTGTTCGGCAAATTCTATGAAACCTTTGGTTTTTATCCGGAATCTACAGGCTCTTACTATATGGATGCGGACCTGACCAATTACATCAAGGAAGCCTACCCTTCTGTGAAGTGTGCCGTTGCCACCTGCTGGGAGGAAGGGCCGAAGGCATATCACACCTGCAACAATTCCTGGTATACGCTGTTTGACGGCGGCCCATGGGCACCCTGGATCCCTTCCAAACAGAATACCCATGCTCCTGCGGCAGATGAGGCAGAGGACAGCGGGATCGTTGCGATTCCGCATTTGTCAAGGGATTTGCTGGCCTGCTATGACGGAAACGGCTCCAACTTCGGGACGCATCCGCAGAATGTACTGCGGGGCATGATCTATGATTCCAAGACCTGGGAGTATCCGTACCTGTATAACCTGATCGACCAGTACCGCGCCCAGGAAAAGTACAACAACGGCTACGCGTACAATATGATGTTTGTAGGTCCCGGCTGGATGAACAAGATGGGCCGCTGGGAGGCGCCTTACGAGCTGCTGCTCAAATCCTATTCCGACGGATGCAGATATTATGGAGATCTTAAGAAAGAGGGAAAGCTCATAGACATGACCATGTCGGAATTTGCGGATTATTACCGGCGGAAGAAGACGTACACCGAGCCGGAATGCGCCCTCTGGCGCGATATCCTTTACGGTTCAGACAAGCAGGTGTTCTGGTATACGGATCCTTATATGCGGGCCGGAGTGAATATGGACCAGGGCGGCGCGATCTTTGATCTGCGTCCTTATGCCGCCAAGCTGAGATGGGAGGTGGGCATCGGTACGAAGCATGTGCAGGATGCGTCCTATCCGTTTTTGATCCAGGAAAAATATCGGGCAGGTTATTTTACACACTATGCAGGGGAAGGAACCATCCGGAGCGCCAAGCTCTGCCATAACGGGGAAGAGGTGGACCTGTGCCTGTGCCGTACGAAAGCGCGTTTTTCACAGGAGGGAAGGACACGGATCCTGACGCTGGATCCGGTGACCATTGAGTTTGCGGATCTGACCGTGAAGCTTCAGACAAAGGAGTATTTTGAGGAGGGGGCCGGCTCTGTTAAGATTGAGAGAACGATCCTGGAGATGAGCGATCCCGGCGCGGAAGCGGAGCTGATTGAATACATGGTAGCATGCTATGGAACAACGGAATATCCGGAGGACATGAGCGGCATCCTTCTGAAATGTGAGGGCAGCGAGGAGAAGAGCATTGTCTATGAATACAAGTGCAGAGAGGAAAGTCTGGACAATGCGGAAGCGGTATCCGCAGTGATCCCTGCCATTGAGACGAAGGTTTCCATGACGCAGAGCGGCGGCGGAGAGGGATATATCCGGGAGGGCTATGCATTTTCTCCGATGTTTACTCTGGGGTATAAGAAAAAGATTTCAGAAAGGGAGGTATACGCGACATGGCTCAATCTGGAAAAGGCAGATTAAACTACCGGTGCCCGTCCTGCTTCATGAGAGATCTGGATATCGATATGTTTTATGATAAGGAAAAAGAGGAATATTACTGCCTGCGCTGCCAGTTTACCGGGACGGAGCAGGACGTACTCGCGGGAAATGAGACGGTTCGGATCCGATATAAGGCAATGCATAAGAGGTATGAAAAGTTCGACTTTGATTAGGGGAGACTCCCACAAGGAAAGGGCGGGAATTGATTGATTCTCGTCCGATTTTGTGATATGCTACAGAGAGTGGAGAGAGACGGTATCATATAACTGTGGGCAGGTTCCATGCCTCACCCCGCCTCAGAAAGGAAGTAATCATGGACAAGATATTGTTAATAGATGATAGTATTGTAGTGGGCGATTCTTTAAAAGCAATTCTGGAAACGGACTATGATGTGACTGTATGCCATGATGCTGAAAGCGGACTTGAAAAGGCCATGTCCGGAAAGTATTCCTTGATCCTTATGGATATCATTATGCCGGATATGGATGGATTTACACTGCTGAAAAAGCTTCAGGACATGATACTGACCAGGTATATTCCGATCATTGTAGTGACAGGCCTTGCCGATATACAGCATGAGGAAGAGGCGCTGACTCTGGGAGCGGTAGACTATATCACAAAACCGGTGGTTCCCGCAATTCTGAAGGCAAGGATCAATGCGCAGCTTCGGTCATTTGACAGGCAGATGCACTATAAAAAGCTGGCCATGGTCGATGAACTGACCGGAATCGCGAACAGAAGGCGCTACGAGGAGGAATGGCGTATGAAGTGGCGGGAGGCTCTGCGTCTCGAGATCCCGTTTTCAGTCTGTATCTTCGATATAGATAAGTTTAAGATTTATAACGACAGCTTCGGCCATCCGGCGGGCGATAAGGTTTTGACCAATGTAGCAAAGACCGCATCCTCCTTCCTGCATCGCGCAACGGACTTTGTGGGACGTTACGGCGGGGAAGAGTTTGTCGCGATCCTAGTAGGCAATGACGCCCAGTCTTCTTATGAATATCTGAAAATGATCCGGCAGGCTATCGAAAACCTGCATATACCGCACAATTCCCCGGTATTCCGATGGATTACGGTCAGTGTGGGCGGAGTCACCGTTGTCCCGAAGAACGGGGATGTATATGATACATATCTGAAGATTGCGGATTCCATGCTGTATACCGCAAAAAAATCCGGCAGGAATATGGTCGTATGGTCCGACGGGGGCAAGGAACAGTGGCGGGAGAGAGAATAATACAGAAGGCCTGCCATCGGCAGTCTTTCCACATACGTTGGTATTCAAGAGCCAGGATGATACCTGGCTTTTGCTGTAAAAGCAGAAGGAGGTATTATGGTGCGGATTGCAATCATACCGGAACCAAAGAAAATCCTGGCAGGTGAGGAAGGCAATGCGGATCCTGTGATCCGGGAAAAGAAAACAGATCCTGATATGGGGGAAGAGGAATATTGTCTGCAGCTGAAAAAGGACGGCATATGGATTGCGGGCGGGAGTGAAAAAGCATGCCTGTATGCCAAGTCAACGCTGGAGCAGATCCGGTTGCAGTGCGGGGATACCCTGCCCTGCCTGACGGTGGAGGACTGCCCGGCATATTCGTGGAGGGCATTTCATATCGACTGCGCCCGACATTTTATTCCGGCGGACGAATTGAAGAAAATGATCCGGATGTCGGCACATTTTAAATTAAACAAATTTCACTGGCATTTTTCGGATGACCAGGGCTGGCGTATAGAATGCAGGAAGTTTCCTCTGTTGCATGAGATTGGCGCGGCGCGCAGGGGGGACCATATGGGGAATTATGATTCGGACGAGACCGAGGACCGGTATTATACAAGAGAACAGGTCAGGGAGATCGTGGCTTACTGCGGAGAGCTGGGCGTGGAAGTGATCCCGGAGGTAGATATGCCCGGACATGTGACTGCGGTGCTGGCGGCCTATCCCCAGTACGGCTGCCGGGGGGAGCAGATTCTGGTGGAGACGCGGGCAGGGATTTTCCGAGATATCCTGTGCGCGGGGAAGGAAGAGACTTTTGTGTTTATCGAGCAGCTTCTTGATGACCTTCTGGAACTATTTCCGGGGAAATATTTTCATATCGGCGGGGATGAGGCGCCCAAGGAATACTGGAGCAGCTGCCCCTTGTGCCGGAAGCGGATGGAGGAGGAAGGGCTTGAGAACCTGCAGCAGCTGCAGGGATATATGGAAAACCGGATCACTGCGTATCTGAAAGCGAAGGGCCGTACCGTGATCGTATGGAATGAGGCCGCATACGGGGGCAATCTTGACCCGGATACCATCGTGCAGCTCTGGACGGAGGATAAGGAGAACCGCTTGGAACAGCATATGGAACGGGGCGGGAAGGCCGTTATATCCATTGTGAAGAACTGTTACTGCGACTATCCGTATGGGATCACATCGCTTCGGGATGTCTATGAGTTGGAAGAATGTCCGGCAGGACTGACAAAGGCAAAAGATCGGATCCTGGGAACAGAATGTCTGATCTGGACGGAGCATGTCCGGGATGAAAAAAGACTGGAAACTCTCTGCTGGCCCAGGTTTGCGGCTTCTGCGGAGGTCGGCTGGCGGGGACAGGACAGACCCGGGTATCCTTCGTTTGAAACGAGAATGAAGAGACTGCTGCCTGTATTTGAGAAGTATGGGATCTGCCCGGAGGAGGCTCCCGGCTGGGTTCCGGCGCAGGAAGAGGCTAAGAGGCAGAAAGCGGAATTTGAGAAGAATTTCAGTGCCGAGGACCGGCAGGAAGTGGAGAAAATGCAGGAGATCATCTGAGGTTACTGTTCACACCCTTTGGGCGTTCCAGTAACAGTATCCAGCCTATTTTAAGTCGCCTTCGGCGAGAGGCTGGATATTATGGCAAATGTTACTTTATTGGCCGGACGCCGTGCGGCAGGGCGCGCGACGCCGTGTGAACAGTAACCATCTGAGACCTGCAATACACAGATTCAGGAGGAAATAAAACGTGGGAACATCAACAGAATTGAGAAATCTACTGCACAGGATTGACCATAAGGGATATCCGGCGTATAAGGACACGAAGGGCACATACCAGTTTCAGGGGTATGTGCTTTCCATCGACCATGTACAGGGAGATCCTTTCGCGTCGCCGTCAAAGGTGAGTGTGCATATGAAGGGCGGGATCGCAGGCTTCCCGAAGGAACTGTATTGCGGAGACTGCCAGAGGACGGCGCTGCAGGATTACCTGACCCGACAGTTTCACCGTGCGGCGGAGAGCTACGCATTTAAGGCCAAAGGCTCCGGAAAGAGCGGACTGATCTCCATCAGCAGATGCGGACAGGAGATTCTGGAGCGGACGGCTTTCCATATGGACGCAAAGACAGGAGATATCGTGGTGCGCCTGGAGATCGGATTCCCAGCCAATGGGCGGACCATTAACGCGCGGGAACTGGAAAAGATCCTGTTTGATTTCCTGCCGGACTGCGTGGAGAGATCGCTGTACTACAGAACCTGTGATAAGAAGAAGGTGCGCGGGGCCATTGATCTGGCGGAGGATCAGGAGTATATCCGGGGACAGCTTGGGGTACAGGGACTGACCGCCTTTGTAGCTAATGGTTCTATCCTTCCCAGAGAATCCGGTATCTCGCCGCATCCCATGAAAGGGGCGGTGTCGTTTCGTTCCCCGAAGGAGCTGGAAGTGACCATGGAGCTTCCGCATAAGGGAACTCTCACCGGAATGGGGATCCGCAAGGGGATCACTTTGATCGTGGGGGGCGGATATCACGGTAAATCGACCCTTCTGAAGGCGCTGGAGCTGGGGGTCTATGATCACATTGCGGGGGACGGCCGGGAGTATGTGATCACCGACGCGTCTGCGGTCAAAATTCGCGCGGAGGACGGACGGAGCATCAAAAAGACGGACATTTCCATGTTTATCAATGACCTGCCTAATGGAAAGGACACCTGCGGATTCTATACCGAGGATGCCAGCGGAAGTACATCCCAAGCGGCCAATGTGGTGGAAGCGATGGAGGCGGGAGCAAAGGCTCTGCTGATTGATGAGGACACCAGCGCCACTAATTTTATGATCCGGGATGAACTGATGCAGCGGGTGATCCACCGGGATATGGAACCGATCACGCCTTTTATTGACAGGATCCGGGAGCTGTATGAACGCTATGGGATCTCTACTGTAATCGTAGCGGGCAGCTCGGGGGCGTATTTCCACATTGCGGATACGATCGTTCAGATGGACCGGTATGTACCCAGGGAGATTACGGCGGAAGCCAAAAAAGAAGCGGAGAATTTTCCGGCATTGAGCGGACTGGAGGAGCCTGCCCAAAAGCCGGTATTCCGAAGGTGTCCGAGCCAGAACAGGGCTTACCGGGGAAATGACCGGATTAAGATGAAGACTATGGGGCGCGAGGGCGTGCAGATCAACCGGGAAAGCATTGACCTGCGCTATGTGGAGCAGATTACGGACAGCGAGCAGGTGACGGCTCTGGGATACTGTGTGCGGTATGCGGAGAAGAACTTCTTCGGCGGTACGACTCCGGTGCAGGATGTGGTGGACAAGCTGGAGGAAAAGATCCGCAAAAGTGGGCTGGCCGGCCTGTGTGAGAGCCCGTCCAATGTGGCGTGTCTGGCCATGCCTAGAAGACAGGAGATCTTTGCCTGCTTTAACCGGTATCGGGGACTGATGCTGTAACAGGTTTCCAACTGTACGGTTGGATGCTCTAAAGAGCCTCCAACCTACTCATCCATTCGCAAAAACCGTGCTTACGCACGCTAACGTCTGCTAACGCAGTCGCTTTTTTGCTCATTTATGAGTAGGTTGCTAATCCGAAATCTCAGTTTTATTGCAATAAATTGCATAAAACTGAGATTTCGGATTGCAACCGTACAGTTGGACAGGTTTTGACTTTGGAAGCATTTCGTGCTAAACTGTGTATGAATTTCACACGGCTGACAGTTGCAGAGAACTGGTCATTCGGTGATCTGTAACGACTGACAAAAAAGGAGACAGACATATGGGTGGATTTTTTGGTGTTGCTTCAAAGAAAAACTGTACTTTGGAATTGTTTTACGGGGTAGACTATCATTCTCACCTTGGCACACGGCGCGGCGGAATGGCGATGTATGGGAAGGAAGGATTTCAGAGAGCGATCCATAATATCGAAAATTCTCCGTTTCGGACAAAGTTTGAAAAGGATGCGGAGGAGCTGGACGGGCATCTGGGGATCGGGTGTATTTCTGACTATGAGCCCCAGCCGCTTCTGATCCAGTCCCATCTGGGCAGCTTTGCGATCACAACGGTCGGCAAGGTGAACAATCTGGAAGAGCTGCTGAGAGAAACCTATGACGCGGGGCGTTCTCATTTTCAGGAGATGAGCGGCGGACAGATCAATGCGACAGAGCTGATCGCTTCCCTGATCTGCAAGTCCGATACGCTTGTAGAAGGGATCCGCTATGTGCAGGAGCTTGTGGACGGATCCATGACCATCCTGCTGATGACAAAGGATGGGATCTATGCGGCGAGAGACCGGTATGGACGTACCCCTGTAGTCCTTGGAAAACGGGAAGACGGCTACTGTATTTCATTTGAAAATTTTGCGTATATCAACCTGGGCTTTGAGCATTATAAGGAATTGCAGCCGGCAGAGATTGTTTTCGTGACACCGGAGAGTGTGGAGACCGTCGGCGCTCCGGGTACGGAGATGAAGATGTGCTCCTTCCTGTGGGTGTATTACGGATATCCGACCTCATCCTACGAAGGAGTGAATGTGGAGGAGATGCGTTATACCTGCGGGAGCATGCTGGCAAAGCGGGACAGTGATTCCGTATCCCCGGATATCGTTGCCGGTGTGCCGGATTCGGGGATCGCGCATGCCATCGGGTATGCCAACGAATCCGGGATTCCGTATGCAAGGCCATTTATCAAGTACACACCTACCTGGCCCAGATCCTTTATGCCTGCGAACCAGAGCCAGAGAGATCTGATCGCCCGGATGAAGCTGATCCCCGTGCAGGAGCTGATCAAGGGGAAAAAGCTGCTTCTGATCGACGACTCTATCGTGCGGGGAACCCAGCTTCGGGAAACCACGGAATTTTTATACCGGAGCGGGGCAAAGGAGGTTCATGTCCGCCCGGCGTGCCCGCCGCTGCTGTACGGATGCAAGTATCTGAATTTTTCACGCTCCAAGTCGGATCTGGATCTGATCACAAGACGGGTGATCCAGGAACGGGAGGAGGAAGTCACTCCGGAGGTGCTCTCCGAGTATTCGGATCCGTGCAGCGCGAGATATGAGGAAATGCTGGAAGAGATCCGGAAGCAGCAGAACTTCACGACACTGCGGTATCACAGGCTGGATGATCTGATCGCATCCATCGGACTGTCACCCTGCAAGCTGTGTACGTATTGCTTTAATGGGAAGGAATAAGAAACAGCGGTAATTTGAAATAGAAAAGGGACGTATTGCAGGAAGTGATGGAGCAATATGTCCCTTGAATTAGTCTTAAATGGATTTTATTGCAGCGGAGCGATGCTTCGGCTGAGGATTCCGTTCATATGTGCGATCGCCGTGCCGTAATTGGTGATGGGGACGTTCTGGTCGCAGGCACACTGCAGGCGGTACTTCATTTCCCGTTCGTTTAAGGTACAGCCGCCGCAGTGGATGATCAGCCTGTATCTGCTCAGGTCATCGGGAAATTCGATCCCGCTTGTAAATTCAAAATGGAGCTCCTTTCCGGTATACTTCCGGATCCATCCGGGCAGCTTGACGGTTCCGATATCCTCGCACTGGCGATGATGGGTGCAGCCCTCGGAGATCAGGACCGTGTCCCCGTCCCGCAGCAGATCCAGTGTTCTGGCTCCCTGTACCACCGTGTCCAGATTTCCTTTGTACCTTGCAAACAGGATGGAGAAGGAGGTCAGCGGGATGTCTGGGGGGACAAGGACGGACACCTTCTGGAATGCCTGGCTGTCGGTGATGACCAGCGCCGGCTTCGTACCCAGCCGGGCAAGGGTATCCTGCAGCTCGGTATCCTTTACCGCGACGGCAGCGCCGCCTGCTTCCAGGATATCACGGATGGTCTGCTGCTGGGGCAGGATCAGCCTTCCCTTCGGAGCGGAGCTGTCGATGGGGATGACCAAAACGACAAAATCACCCGGATGGATCAGATCCGCCGTGATGTGCTTTTGGGTTTCGGCAGTGGGAGCCTGCTTTGCGATCAGTTCCTTCAATTCCCAGATATGTTCTCCGGTCAGGGCGCTGACGGAGATACAGTGTGATTCATCTATGGAATCAACAATCGGGGCAGCGATTTCTGATCCGCGTGAATGCCGGATTGTCAGGTCAGATTTGTTGAAGGCGATAACATAAGGGATTTTCTTTTCCCGGACCTTTTCCAGAATCCGTTCATCCTCCCGGGTCATCCCCTCGGAGCTGTCAACGACCAGAACGGCAATATCCGTCTTGTTGAGAACCTGGTACGCTTTTCGGATGCGCAGAGCACCCAGCTCCCCTTCGTCATCCAGCCCCGGGGTATCGATCATCACTACCGGCCCAAGAGGCAGCAGCTCCATAGCCTTCTGTACCGGATCGGTGGTGGTGCCCTTTATATCAGAAACAATGGCAAGGTTCTGGCTGGTGACGGCATTGATCAGGCTGGATTTCCCCGCATTTCGTTTTCCGAAGATCCCGATGTGAATGCGGTCTGAGGACGGTGCGGCATTTAAACTCATAGAATATTCCCTCCATTAAAAAAATTTAGAAAGCGTGCCGCCAGTACAGCATTCACTGTTGATTACACAATGCTGTACTGACGGCCTTTCCGAATGCGCTGGCATTAAAAACGGAAATCTCTCCGGTTATCCTGCTCGATATAACGCAGGTTTTCCATGACAACAGCCCGTGCCTTTTCATTGGGCACATTGAGCACCTCGCGGTCGATCAGCTTATCCCCGATGGCCTTTGTTTCCGGTGAAGCATAGTCCATCAGATATTCCTTGAGCGTCATCAGTGCATTGGGATGGCAGCAGTTCTGGATCTGACCGCTCTTACACAGGGACATAAAACGGTCTCCGGTACGGCCTTCTCGGTAGCAGGCAGTGCAGAAGCTGGGGATATAATCCATTTCCATCAGCCAGCGCACCACTTCATCCAGGGAACGGGTATCGCTGACATCGAACTGCTCGGATTTTTCATCCTCGGGTTCCGGCTCATAATAACCGCCCACGCTGGTGCGGGAACCGCCGCTGATCTGTGAGATGCCCAGGTGCAGGACACGTTCCCGGGTGGTCTGGTTTTCCCTTGTGGAAATGATCATTCCGGTGTAAGGTACGGAAATCCGAATGCAGGCAACCAGCTTGGCAAAGATATCGTCGTCAATGCCGTTGTCGAACTGGCCGGGATCGATATCGTCCGCGCGTTTCAGCCGAGGTACGCTGATCGTATGGGGTCCCACGCCGAAGGCGGCTTCCAGATGTTCTGCGTGCATGAGGAGCCCGGCAAATTCGTAGCGGTACTTATCCAGTCCAAAGAGCACGCCCAGACCAACATCATCAATACCGCCCTCCATGGCGCGGTCCATGGCTTCCGTGTGATAATTGTAGTCGTGCTTCGGCCCCGCGGGGTGGAGCTCAAGATAGCTCTCCTTGTGATAGGTTTCCTGGAACAGGATATACGTACCGATCCCTGCCTCCTTTAACAGACGGTAATTGTCTACGGTAGTCGCGGCGATATTGATATTGACGCGGCGGATGGCGCCGTTCTTGTGCTTGATGCCGTAGATCGTATTGATGCATTCCAGATAGTATTCCATCGTATTATGTACCGGATCCTCCCCTGCTTCCAGGGCAAGACGCTTGTGGCCCATATCCTGCAGCGCGATGACCTCCCGGCGGATCTCCTCCTGGGTCAGCTTTTTGCGGGCAATGTGCTTGTTTTTAATATGATAGGGGCAGTAGGTACAGCTGTTGATGCAGTAGTTGGACAGATACAGAGGAGCGAACATGACGATCCGGTTGCCGTAAAAATCCTTTTTGATCTGCTCCGCCAGCTTGAAGATCTCTTCATTTTTTTCCTGGATCTGACAGGCAAGCAGCACCGATGCTTCCCGGTGCGAAAGGCCCTTTCTGAGCTTCGCCTTCTCGATCAGAGCGTCGATCAGCTCTGCGTTCTCCTTGTTCTCGTCCGCGTAGGCAAGTGTGTCCAGAATTTCCTCGTGGTTGATAAAATCATCCGCACATTTTGATGCTGCGTCATACATGGTTTGTGTTCCTCCCTGGTTTTTTTGATTTTGTGAGCCAAATGGATATGGCTGAATGTGCGTCTGACATCTAAGCCAGACTACATAGATTATTTGTTTTTTGCGTAAATTGTTTTGGTACTGACGCCCGGAAGCATGCCCAGCTTTCCGGACAGCGCGCTGATGGCGTCTGCCGGGGCATCCATGGCGATGCTGATGATGGACAGGTTCTTTTCCCGGTAGGGGATTCCCATACGTCCGATGATGAAGCTGCCGTATTCACTCAGCAGGTGATTCAGCTCATCTACGGATTCCGTGCTGTTCAGTACAATGCCGATCAAGGCGATCCTGGTTTCCATAAAAGCCTCCTTCTTCAAGTGATGATTTTTTCAAAATAAAAAAGCGCCCTCGCTCCGGGCGCAGATTTGTCTGATAAAAAATACACCGCTTTAGGGCAGCAGGCTGCAAAATGACCTGAAGCTCCGATAAGATATGCGGAATATCTGAACGTATCATGGAAATTATCAGTTGATCTTGTACGCCTTTTTACGCAGATGCAGCTTTCTGTGAAGATGCCCTTAGTAATCAGAACGACCAGATTTATTATAGCATGGGGAAAAGGGGATTACAATACGTATGCGGATAAAAAGAAAAAAACGGATAGAATATCCCCAATTTTCAATCTTTTCTGTTATAATGAACTATACGGCGAGTAAACGGAGTGATCTTATATGGCAAACAAAAGACTAAATATTTGCTCTGAAAAACATATCTCTGGAAAAAGGAGGAGGAAGTGTACCGCCGATGAGATTTAATGAACTATGGAGATACGGCGCGGCAGTTGCGGATATAGAAGAGGAAGAAAAAGCAGAAAAGGTATTGGTCAAAATAGCAGATTGGATTAAGACAAGGCTGTAGCAGGAGGAACGCAGATGCAGATATTTACCTGTCATGATATAGAGAGGAAGATCAATAAAACAAAATGGCCGAAAAGCTGGAACAGAGTGGATGTTTATCATGATGAAGTTGTAATAAATATTTGTCCGGAAATACATGATCCGGAGGAAGACAAACAACTCTTCGAAAATATATTTGAGAAATTTTTCGACGGCGAAAGCATAGAGAATGAGTTTGACCATACAAAACTGACGGTCCTATATGAAGAAGGAGATCAGACCGATCGATTTCGCAGAGCAGATGCTCCATTATTCAAGGATATTAGTTTAGAAAATAAGGCAGAGTCTAAGGTTCCAAAGCTGCCGGGAGCGCCGGTCATGGCATTTCATTCTTATAAGGGAGGCGTTGGGAGAACCTTATCCCTGATCGCTCTTGCCAAAGGAACTGCGGAGCTTTACGGAGATAAAAAGAAGGTTTTGATCATTGACTCGGATTTGGAAGCTCCGGGATTGACCTGGATGATAAACGGAGGTCAGGAACATGCGGCGATCAGTTATCTGGACGTACTGTCTCTCATGCATTTTCACGATATAAATACCGAATTGGCAGAGAAAATCGCCGGACTGGTAAGAAAATCGAGTTTAACGATCAGTACGGAAAAATTGGAGACAGAGCATTATTTTCCCCCTGTTTACAGAGAAAAGGAACAATTGCTTGATATTTTTTCAAGCCCGGAAAAAATAATAGCGAATCAAAACAATAAATATATTATTTCCGAGTTTCTATCCATGATAGGCGCGGCATTAGAAGCGGACATTGTGCTGGTAGACCTGAGGGCAGGTGTAACAGAATCTTCCGCCCCGTTTCTTTTTGATCCGCGGGTACAGAAATATTTTGTGACTTCAACCTCTATGCAGTCGATAAAAGGTACGCAGATGCTGCTGGAGGAAATCCAGCAAAAAATATCAGGAAATCTGTGGGAGTCAAAGATTTTGCTGACGATGATACCTCCCGAAATGGAAGAAAATACGATCAGACAGATTGAAGATGAATTATTGGAAACCATAGAAAGAGAAATAGACTCAAAAGACATGACCATACTGAGAGAAGATTATCTGGTTAGAGTACGATTTGACTCTCCATTTATATCATTAGGTGATTTCTCTCAGATCTGTTCCATGCTGAAAGGGAAAAGACTTTTAGATATTATGGAAGAAAATGCGGAAAGTATTTTCGACAATGGACAGGAAGCCGATGGAGCAATCTTGCCATTGCGGGAAGTCAGGGAAACACTGCAGTGCCTGCATAATCTGGCGGCAGCGGAAATCACCGCAGAAGGTACAAGAAGCATGAACATGCTGGCAACAGCATCCATCAGGGAAATCGTAAAGGATTATCAGGATGAGGTTCCACAGATTGCGGTTCTGGGAGAGAAAGGTTCCGGAAAGACGTATTTATATAAACAGATGCTTGCGGCAAAAACCTGGGCCGGATTCCAGAGAAATCTAAAAAAAGAGGATGTGGAAGAAAGCAGGGAAACTTTCATACTGCCATTGATTTCTACTATTAATATGAAAAATATTCATCCTCTCGCTGTTGAATGTATACAGAATGCAAATCAGGCATTCGGAGAAGATTTTTATGACGTACATTCGGTAAATAAAAATTATAATGAAATTCTGACATATATAGACGAAAAACATACCCTGGCTGAATGGACACGGAAGTGGACAGATCTGATCTGCGGTATGGCGGATGAGTCTTCTACTCTGATGCAGATAGATAAGTATTTGGAGGAAAGGAAAAAAAGATTGCTGCTTTGTCAGACTTTAACAGACATTTACAGGCCAGGGACATTGTTAGATTTTTAAAATTCTCTACTGAAAATCTGCCGGGATCGGCATCAGAGTATTTGGACAGATTTATTGTGCCAGCAGAAATAAGACAAGCTATTCCGAAATGTTCCAAAGAAAAGCTGGCAGAGATAAAAACGGAGATGAAATCCATATATCAGATTTTGGAGAGGCTTATGAATATGTCAGAAGAAGAGAAAAGACTGCCGCTGTTATTGGATAAGATTAACCTGACTGGGGAAGAGATTTCAAAATTGGAAAACCAGGGGTATTTGATTTCATTAGATAAAAAATATTATCTCCCGGAAATCATCAGAACGGCTTTTGGTTTCCGATACGAGAAAGGCGCGCGCCCCAGAGTGCTTTCCCTTTTAAAAGGGTAAAATACTATTGGACGGCAGTAAAGAGATGGCCTTTGGGTATAGGAGTCAATATGGACAAGAAAAAAGTAACGAACATGGAAGTGAAAAAACAGAATCGGAACCGGGTGTTCCGCTACATATACAGACACGGTACGGTTTCTAACCCGGACATTGCCCATGAGATGAATATGAGCCTGCCGACGGTGACGCAGATCACAAAGGAGCTGATCGAAAAAGGGCTGGTAGAAGAAAAGGGCGAGCTGCAGTCCACCGGAGGCCGCCGGGCCAAGGCGCTGTCTGCGGCTGTGAATATCAAACAGGCGGTGGGGCTGGACATCACAAAGAACCATATCAGCCTGGTGCTGACCAACCTTGCCGGTGAAATTTTAAATTATGAACGGATCTACCAGCCCTATGCATCGGAGGATCTGTATTATCGGGAGGTCAATAAAAAGCTGGAACGCTTTTTAGATGAAAGCGGCGCGGTCCGGGAGCGGATACTGGGGATTGGGATCGCTTTTCCGGGAATTATTGACCTGGACAAGAGGATTGCCGAATCGCATGTACTCGGTGTGGAATCTGTGTCATTTGATCTGGTAAGCCGTTTTTTCTCCTATCCCTGCTTTTTCCTGAATGATGCGAATGCGGGGGCCTATGCGGAGGGGATCCGCCCGGATGGGCCGGACAGATTCTTTTATCTGTCATTGAGCAACACGGTGGGAGGCGCCGTATTCTACCGCAATGAGCTCATGCAGGGGGATCATTTCCGATGCGGAGAGGTGGGGCATATGACGGTGGTTGCGGACGGAGAACCCTGTTACTGCGGGAAAAAGGGATGCCTGGACGCTTACTGCTCTGCGTCGCGTTTATCCGATGCGGCGGGCGGAAAGCTGGAGAGATTTTTTGCGGCACTGGAACGAAAAGAAGAGGAGTCCGTGCGGCTTTGGGACCGATATACGTCCTATCTGGCAATTGCGGTCAACAATATCCATATGGTCCTGGACTGCGATATCATCCTGGGCGGATATGTGGGAAGCTACGCAGAAGCTCACATTCAGGATATCTGGAAAAAGGTATCGGAAAGAAATACATTTGCGGAAAGCGGTCCGTTTGTAAAGGCATGCAGCTATGAGCTGGGGGCGGCGGCACTTGGGGCGGCATTGCAGGTGACAGAAGATTTTGTGAAACAGATTTAAATAGAGCCAGGAAATGTATTTTTGTGAAGAGACTTCAAAGATGGAGTCTCTTTTTTTGACGCTATAGGACTCTTGGCTTGCCTGAATTTTTAGACATTGTGTTGTTTCCAATTGGCGCATGTACATTTTGAACAAAAAGCAGAGATCTGTTTTGTGTATATTACCGAAAATCAGATTTCGATATAGAATCTGTTGACAAAATAGATCTTCCGATATAAAATTAAAAACATAATAAAACTATTTAATAAAGTATACAACAAAGAAAGAAGGAGGACACTATCATGGAAGGAACAATGAAAACCGCAGTGATGCTGGGAATCGGCAAGATGGGATTTGAGGAGAGGGAGATTCCGAAGGCAAAGGACAACGAGGTACTGGTCAAATTGGAATACGTAGGGATCTGCGGAAGTGACCTGCATTACTACGAGACAGGAGCTATCGGCGACTATGTAGTAAAACCGCCCTTTGTACTCGGACATGAACCGGGAGGCACTGTGGTAGAGGTGGGAAAGGACGTGAAGCATCTGAAAGTGGGAGACCGGGTGGCACTGGAGCCGGGCAAGACCTGCGGACACTGCGAATTCTGCAAGACCGGACGCTATAACCTCTGCCCGGATGTGGTATTTTTCGCAACGCCTCCGGTGGACGGCGTATTCCAGGAATATGTGGCCCATGAAGCAGATCTGTGCTTTAAGCTGCCGGACAATGTGAGCACACTGGAAGGGGCTTTGATCGAGCCTCTGGCGGTAGGCTTTCATGCGGCAATGCAGGGCGGCGCAAGAGCGGGACAGACGGCAGTTGTCATGGGGGCAGGCTGTATTGGCCTGGTCACGATGATGGCACTCAAAGCCATGGGCGTGTCCAAGGTTTATGTAGTAGACATTATGGAAAAGCGTCTGGAAAAGGCACTGGAGCTGGGAGCGGACGGTGTGATCAACGGAAGCAAAACCGATGCGGTAGAAGAGGTGATGAGGCTGACGGAAGGAAAGGGATGCGACTTGGCAGTGGAGACCGCGGGAACACAGATCACTACGGTACAGACCATCCATATGACCAAAAAGGGTTCCACGATCGTATTGGTAGGCTACAGCAAGAGCGGTGAGATGACCCTGCCCATGAGCCTGGCGCTGGATAAAGAGCTGACCTTCAAGACTGTATTCCGCTACCGTCACATTTATCCGATGGCAATTGACGCGGTTGCTTCTGGAAAAGTGAATCTGAAAGGGATCGTGACAGATATATTCGGGCTGGATGAAGCGCAGAAGGCAATGGACTACAGTGTAAACAATAAGGCGGATATCGTGAAGGCTGTTATCCGTATCAGAGAAGAATAAATTATCGGATTCAGGTGTATTCAGGTACTGCGCTCAGAGCCGGAATCAGCAGGCTCTGAGCAGTCAAAACAATGAATGTCAATGAGGACAGGGAGGACCATGATGGAACAGAAGGAAACGGATGTAAAAGTACCATTGATCAGCAAGATCGCTTACGGTATGGGCGACGTGGGGTGTAATTTCAGCTGGATGTTTGTAGGAAACTTTTTGATGATATTCTATACGGATGTATTTGGAATCGGAATGGGAGCAGTTGCGGGGCTGATGCTGTTTTCCAGATTCTGGGACGCCATCAATGATCCTGTGATCGGCGGGCTGAGTGATAAGACTCATACCCGTTGGGGAAGATACCGTCCCTGGCTGCTGATTGCGGCGCCCTTGACCGCCGTCGTATTGATGTTGACCTTCTGGGCGCATCCGGACTGGCCGTCTAACGTAAAAATTGTGTATATGGCGATTACTTACTGCATTCTCGTACTGGGCTATACCTGCGTCAACATTCCCTATGGAACCCTGTGCGGCGCTATGACGCAGAACATCGAAGAGCGGGCCAAGATCAATACCTTCCGTTCCGTCAGCGCCATGATCGCGATCGGCATCATCAATATCGTCACAGTTCCGCTGATCGCGGCCCTTGGAAATGGAGATGACAAGAGAGGATACCTTCTGATCGCGGTCCTATACGGATGTATCTTTGCGGCATGCCATATCTTCTGCTTTGCAAAGACAAAAGAGGTGGTAGAGGTGCCGGAAAAGGAAAAGACCTCCTTGAAGATCCAACTGTCTGCCGTTGCGAAGAATAAGCCCTATATGATCGCGGTTGCGGGGCAGTTCCTGTTCGGAGTCACTCTCTATGGAAGAAATGCGGATGCATTGTATTATTTCACCTATGTGGAAGGCAATCAGGCATTATTCAGTACATATTCACTTTTCATCATTGTTCCGGCTATCATCGGAGCTGCCTGCTTTCCGCTTGTGTTCCGTCTGACCAATAATAAAGGCCGATCCGCTTCAATCTTTGCGCTCCTGACAGGGATCAGCATGTTCTGTATGTATTTTTTCACGGTTGGAAGCTCACCGGTTCCGTTTTACCTGTTCTCCTGCCTGGCACAATTTTTCTTCTCCGGGTTCAATACGGCTATTTATGCGATCGTACCGGACTGCGTGGAATATGGGGAATGGAAGACCGGACTTCGGAATGACGGATTCCAGTATGCATTTATCTCTCTGGGAAATAAGATTGGAATGGCAATCGGCACCTCCGCCCTTGCGGGCGTCCTAGGAGCTTTTGGATATGCGGCGAACCAGCAGCAGAATCCGGCTGTACTTGCCGTGATCAAGCATTCCTTTACCACGGTTCCGGGAATCCTCTGGATCATAACGGCTGCGGTCCTGTATTTCTACCGACTGAACCGGAAAGCGTACAATGAGATTGTAAAAGAGATCCAGGAGAGGAAGGAAAAAGGAATCGTTCCTGGTCACACCTTAACCGGGCGTGCCCAGTAACTCAGGCCGCCATTTGAAATTGCTTGCGGCTATAATCTAATAAATGGGTTCACATCTGCTTTGCGATATGATACACTAAAAACAGTTATTCGGATGAAATGTAAGAAAATTTGGTTAGATATAGAAAATTTATAGATCATTTCCTATATCTATTATACGATACGAAAGAAGGTCTTTTCATGTACATAGCAGATTTACATATCCATTCCCGTTATTCCCGGGCCACCAGCAAGGACTGTACGCCGGAATATCTGGATCTTTGGGCAAGGCGTAAGGGCATCGGGATCGTAGGAAGTGGGGATTTTACACATCCGGCATGGCGTGAGGAGCTTGCCGAAAAGCTGGAGCCTGCGGGAAACGGCCTTTACGTATTAAAAAAGGAGTACCGGATCGAAGATAATACGGCTGCAGACACCATGCAGCCGCATTTTGTCATTACCGGGGAGATCAGCTCGATCTACAAGAAATATGACCGGGTACGGAAGGTACACAGCCTGATCCTCCTGCCCGGGCTGGAAGAGGCAGAGGTAATCTCACGGAAGCTGGAAGCCATCGGAAATATTCATTCAGACGGAAGGCCCATCCTGGGACTGGACTGCCATGATCTGCTGGAGATCCTTCTGGAATTATGCCCAGAGTCGGTGTATGTCCCGGCCCACATCTGGACGCCGCATTTTTCCCTGTTCGGCGCGTTTTCCGGCTTTGACACGGTGGAAGAATGCTATGGTGACCTGTCCTCCCATATCCATGCCATGGAGACCGGGCTGTCCTCCGATCCGCCCATGAACTGGCGTGTATCTGCTCTGGACCGCTACCAGCTGATCTCCAACTCAGACGCCCACTCTCCGGCAAAGCTGGGGCGGGAGGCGAATCTGCTGGATATCGGTTTATCCTATGGAGAGTTAAAGGATGCGGTCCAGACCGGAAAAGGACTGGAAGGCACCATTGAGTTTTTCCCGGAGGAGGGCAAGTATCATTATGACGGGCATCGGAAATGCGGTCTCTGCCTGGCGCCTACGGAAACGGAAAAGTACGGGGGGATCTGCCCGGTCTGCGGGCGGAAGCTGACGATTGGGGTATCCCATCGGGTGGAGCAGCTCTCCGACAGGCCGGAGGGGTATCAAAAGGAGCACGCCGCGCGCTTCGAAAGCCTGGTTCCGCTGCCGGAGATCATCGGCGCTTCGGTAGGACTCTCTTCCGCCAGCGCCAGGGTAGAGCGGGAATACCGAAATCTGCTCCAAAAGCTGGGACCGGAATTCCCCATACTTCGGGAGATCCCGTTGGAAGAGATCCGAAGCGTGTCCGGAATCCTGATCTCGGAAGGGATCGGAAGATTGAGAAAAGGCGAGGTTACAAGACTGCCCGGATTCGATGGAGAATATGGTATCATACAGCTGTTTACTCAGGGGGAGCTGGATGAGCTGGAAGGACAGCTGAGCCTGTTCGAAATGGTTGGGACATTGCCGGATGGAACGAAGTCCGGGCAGAGGTTCCCCGAGGAAGCCGGTAAGAGTACCGGTGACAACGTGCAGAAAATGGCAGAGCAAATGCAGGCTTCAGATACAGGAATCAACTGCGAGCAAATGCGGGAGCTTTCGCAAGGATCTGTAGAACTGCGGAAACGTGCTTCGGAAGTGTCGGAGAAAGGAAGGACAGCCGGAATCTCTGCGGGAATTGCAGGAACAGCGGAGCCAGCCAGATATACATGGAACGAAAACCAGCGTAAGGCCATTGAGTCGATCGACCGGGTCGCTGCGGTCACCGCCGGTCCGGGGACTGGAAAGACGGGCACGTTGGCGGCTCATATCCTTTATCTTCTGGAGACAAGGCGGGTAAAGCCTTCCTGTATTACCGCAGTGACATTCACCAACCAGGCGGCGGGAGAGATGCGGGAGCGGATACGCAGGCAGCTGGGGAAGGGGACAGCCGCGAGAAAACTGCAGATCGGTACATTCCATTCGATTGCCTGGAAGGTATTGAAAGAAAATGGGGTAGAGTTTTCCCTTGCGGGAGATATGGAGACGTGGGATCTGGCAGGCAGGATCATAAAGGCGTATGGTCTGGATATGTCAGTCTCCCGGTTTCTGATGTGGATTTCTAACTATAAGACGGGGTTGAATCCATTAGTGGATGCACGGAGAGAAACAGAATCAACGCATGACATGCCTGATGACACGGAAAAGCTGAAAACTGCATTCCACGTATATCAGAGGAGCCTTCGGGACTGGAATGCTCTTGACTTTGATGACATCCTTTTGGAAGCCTTACGGATTGCGCGGGAGAAGGCGGAAGAAAACAGAAAACATGCGGATGCGGGGCAGTTTTCCTATCTCATGGTGGATGAATTTCAGGATATCAGCCCCCTGCAGTATGAGCTGATGAAGGCATGGAACGAGGGAGGAAAGGAACTGTTTGTGATCGGGGATCAGGATCAGGCGATTTACGGCTTCCGCGGAGCCGATGCCGGGTGCTTCCAAAGGCTTTCGGAAGAATTTCCTCAGACCAGCCGGATCACCCTGGAAGAAAATTATCGTTCCGCTCCTCAGATTCTGTCAGCGGCCTCCGAAGTGATTTCCCGGAATCCGGGAGGAAAAAGGCTGCTGAGGCCAAACAGGCCGGAGGGTGTCCCGGTTCGGATCGTGGAAGCAGACAGCGAGATTTCCGAAGCGATTTTCGCGGCAAAGGAGATTAACCGTCTGGCCGGGGGAATCGGGATGCTGGAGGCACAGGAGATATTCCCGGAGAGCGAGGGGCGTGCGAGGAGCTTTGAGGATATTGCGGTATTGTACCGGACCCGGCGTCAGGCAGATCTTTTGGAGAACTGCCTGAGAAAAGAAGGGATCCCCTATGTGGTGGCCGGCCGGGATGATTATCTTATGGAGTCTGCCGTGCGGGGGACAGTGAGCTTCTTCAAGAGTCTGACACAGCCGGACAACCGCCTGGCCGGGCAGACGGCATTGAAGCTCCTGTGGAACCTGGAAGCCGGCGACATGACCGAGAGCATTTATCAAAATATGGCTGAAAAGTACCGGCCCTTTATGAAAAAGAAAAAGCCCCAGAAAATCCTGGATGAATGGATGAAAGACCTGAATCTGGAAGAGAAGAAAGGCATGGGAAAGCTGTACCGGACAGCCGTCTTTTACCAGACGATGCCGGAATTTACGGAGGCGCTGGATCTGGGAGTGGAGAGTGACCTGAAACGCTGCGGGGAGAAACGGTACACGTCGGGCGCGGTGACGCTCATGACCCTGCATGGTTCGAAGGGGCTGGAGTTTCCGGTGGTGATGATCTATGGAGCGCGAAAGGGAATGCTTCCCTTTGAAAGTGAAAAATACAGTTCGGATGAAGAGGAAGAACGCCGCCTGTTTTACGTTGGACTTACCCGGGCAAAAGAGGAATTGATCCTTACCACATCAAAAGAAGAATCTGCCTTTTTGAAAGATATTCCAAAGGAAATAGTGAGCAGGGAAAAAGCTCGTTCGCATAAGAATATGGGAAATGGCAGACAGATGAGCCTGTTTGACTTTATGAAATAAAAAGCTACTATGAAATAAAAAGCTGCCGGGAAAGGACATTTGCACAGAGAATCTTGTGGAAATGTCTGCTTCCGGCAGTTTCTTTTATGCCTTGGTATTTCTCATAGTATCACTTTTTAAGAATGTTGGACTTCAAAGTTTTTTCCAGATCCTGTCCAAGCGCTAATTCCGGAAAGTTTTGAATACAGTAATCTTTTATATTTTCAGCGATATCAGAAAAACCATCTCCAAAATCAGAAAGATTTTTCACCAGATCATAATTCATCTGGTCTATACTAAAATAATCATGAACCAGATTATTTCGTTTCGTTAAAAAATCTACGGCTTTTTTTTCATTTTCTGTTTTCGGAATGCCTCTCTTAAAGTATTGGCGTACATAATACCGGAGAGATTCTTCATATGCCGTTCCTTTTTCCGCTATTTCGATAAATGCCATAATGTCACGGAACGCCTGGGAAATATGATTGATCCGGCTGTTTATAGATTCCAGCAGATCATCCTTTAACCGTTCATCATCACATCCGCAATAGCGGTCAAAGCTTTCCAGCATCCGGCTGCTTTGCTGATGGATGATCACAAGGTTATTGTATACTGTTTTTTCAACACTTTCCGGTTTTATCTGCACATGAAACCCCAGCTCCTGGATCTCATTCGGAATGTCTACCATGCGCCCGTTCCTCCTCTTTTTCTAATCTTGCTTTATTGATCAGATAATCCCATCTCAAATATTTTTTTCTGATCTCCTGGCGTTCCAGATACCGCTGATAATTTCTCGTGATGACATACAATTCATCCCGCAATGCTTTTGGATAATAATCTGTCATGGGGAAGGCGTTCAAGATACCTGTTGCGAAGATATAACCTTCCGGCATGTAAGAATATTCCAGAATATCACACGGCAGTTGCTCCTGTTCGAAAAATTGGCTGCAGAAATCATAAATATCGCAGCGCTTCAAAAAATCATTACAATATATGATCAGATCAATATCACTGATTCCAGGTTTGAAATCCCGGCGTATAAAGCTGCCGAATACATATACATTGTAATCACTTTCATCAGGAAACGCCTGAATCAGTTCTGATTGAAAACGTACCAGAAGTTCCCGCCGTTTCTCCCAGGAATCCAGTTTCATTCTATCACCTCGCCGCAGTCCAGTTCCTATTAATATTGTGCCTGTTTTACGAAAGGATGTCAATAGAAAAAACTAAAGGTCAGAAATTTGGAAAAAAAGCCGTTTTTGTTCATGCATGCAAAAAATCGTGTACTATATCCAAAGGAAACAATACCAGGTCTGATAAAGGATTCTGGAACTGGACAGAGTGCCGGTACAGGAATATTACAGTGCATCTCTGATGGCAGGGATATCGGGGGTGGCTTTGGCTCTGTGCGGGGGAGATGGGGAGCTGCTACAGTTCTAAAGAGTTTCGGATACATCGAGAGGGTAGGATCGAATAAGTCAGGATATTGGAATGCAATAAAGTAAGTCCCTTACAAAAAAAGCTGCCCTACCGCCGGCAGCTTTTTTTGTTCGATCAGATATCTTCAGTCCTTCTTCATCTTCATCCTTTTGATGACCTTCAGCCGTGTAAATTCTTCTCTGTCCTTTTCCTCCAATGCATTCGTGATGCTGCTGACCAGCTCAGTATACATGGGGATCGTGATGTTCTGCAGCGCGTTGGCGCGCTTCTGTGTCTTTTTGATATTGGAAGCCAGCCGGTAGGCCGCATTTTCCACCATGGACAGCTTTACGGTCAGATCCTTTACCTTCTGGAATGCCTTGGTCGCCTGATCAATGGATTCCCGGGTGGTACTGAATGCGTACGTGGGCAGGTCATGGACCGGCGTGTACTTCACATGGGGAATCTCGGTTCCCATGATGCTTCGGGTACGGATCGAAATGGAATTTTCGATCGGAACCGTATAGGCGAGCTGAGAGACCATATTGATCCCGTGCTCGATATTGGCACGCTGCAGGCACTGGTAGGCATAGGTAAAGGTGCTGTCGATCTCATCCTGGATATCCCGGGCTTCGTCGATCAGCGACATCAGCTCGCGGATCAGGATATTCCGCTTCTTATCCATCAGGTCATAGCCCTGTCTTGCAAGCGCCAGTGAGTTCTTCGCCAGCATCAGATTTCCTTTGGTTGGAAATGTTCGTGGATCCATAGGGCACAGCCTCCTTTACTCGTCTTCCTCCGGCATTGGCTTGTAGTATTTATCCAGGATCTTCGTGTCCACACGGTCCAGTTCTTCCCTGGGAAGGCGGCCCAACAGCTCCCAGCCAAGATCCAGAGTCGCTTCCATGCTCCGGTTTTCGTTCACGCCCTGCCCGATGTAGCGGGTTTCAAAATCCTTTCCGAATGCCAGGTATTTCTTGTCTGTAGGCGACAGCTCGTCTTCGCCGATTACAGAGGCCAGATTCCGGGCGTCACCTACCTTCGCGTAAGCGGAGAACAGCTGGTTGGCCAGATCCTGGTGGTCCTCCCTGGTGTAGCCGGCCCCGATGCCGTCCTTCATCAGACGGGACAGGGAAGGCAGGATATTGATGGGCGGATAGATGGACTGCCCGTGGAGCGTCCGATCCAGTACGATCTGCCCCTCCGTGATGTACCCGGTCAGATCCGGGATCGGATGGGTGATATCGTCATTGGGCATGGTCAGGATGGGCAGCTGTGTTACGGAGCCGCTCACGCCCTGGACGATGCCGGCGCGCTCATACAGGGTCGCCAGCTCACTGTACAGATATCCCGGGTATCCCTTTCGGCTTGGGATCTCTCCCTTGGAGGAGGACACCTCACGCATGGCCTCGGCAAAGGAGGTCATATCCGTCAGGATGACCAGGATATGCATATTTTCTTCAAATGCCAGATACTCCGCAACCGTCAGCGCCACCTTGGGCGTGATCAGACGTTCCACCACCGGGTCATTTGCCATATTCAGGAACATGGCTACATGATCGGCCACGCCGCTGTCCTCGAAGGCACGACGGAAGAAATCTGCCACATCATGCTTGACGCCCATAGCGGCAAATACGATGGCGAACTGTTCGTCCGACCCCTCTCCCAGGGAGGCCTGCTTTACGATCTGCGCCGCAAGCTGGTCGTGGGGAAGGCCGTTTCCGGAGAAGATCGGCAGCTTCTGGCCGCGGATCAGGGTGGTTAGTCCGTCGATGGCGGAGATTCCGGTATGGATATAGTTTCTTGGATATTCCCGTTTTACCGGGTTCAGGGGCAGGCCGTTCACATCCCGCCGCAGAGCGGAGGTGATGGGGCCCAGGTCATCGATGGGCTGGCCGATGCCGTTAAAAGTACGTCCCAGCATATCCGGGGAGAGCGTGATCTCCATCGGATGCCCGGTAAGCCGGGTGTGGGTATTTTTCAGGGACATATTTTCAGAACCCTCGAATACCTGGATGACCGCGCGGTCCTCGTAGATCTCCACGATACGCCCGATCTTGCGCTCCTTGCCGCCGATCACAAATTCCACGATCTCGTCATAGAACTCACCCTGCACGCCCTCCAGGACGATCAGAGGGCCGTTGATACTGCTTAAGCCTAAATATTCAATTGACATGGCATCATTCCCTCCTTATGCATTCTTTTCCAGGACGCGCTGGTAAAATTCGTCGATATCGCGATGGTACTGAGTGAACATTTCCAGGCGGTCATTGGGTACATCATACTTGATGGAAATGACCCGGTCGAAGATGTTCTCCGACTTCAGCACGGACATCGGATGCCCCATGGTCACAAGCGCACGGGACTTTTTATACAGGTACAAAATGGTTTCCATCATCAGGAACTGCTTTTCCATGGACACGCAGGTATCGTCCTTGTGGAAGGCGTTCTGCTGCAGGAATCCCAGACGGATGACACGGGCGATCTCCAGGATCAGCTTCTGGTCGTCGGGAAGCACGTCGCTTCCGATCAGCTTTACGATCTCCAGCAGGCTGCTCTCGGAGTTCAGAAGGGCCATCAGCCGGTTCCGGTAGTCTACGAACTTCGGTGACACCCGGTCCTGATACCAGGGCGCCAGGTCGGTCAGGTATTCGCTGTAGCTGGTGAGCCAGTGGATGGCCGGGAAATGTCTTGCATAGGCCAGGCTCTTATCCAGCCCCCAGAAGCAGCGGACAAATCGTTTGGTGTTCTGGGTGACGGGCTCGGAGAAGTCTCCGCCCTGGGGGGAGACCGCACCGATGATGGTCACGGATCCGTCCGTATCGTTCAGGTTGTGCATCATGCCGGCCCGCTCATAGAATGCGGACAGCTTGGATGCCAGGTAAGCCGGGAAGCCTTCCTCGGCGGGCATCTCCTCCAGACGTCCGGAGAGCTCTCTTAAAGCCTCCGCCCAACGGGAGGTGGAATCCGCCATGATGGCTACGTCATAGCCCATATCCCGGTAATATTCCGCCAGCGTCAGTCCGGTGTAGATGCTGGCCTCACGGGCAGCCACCGGCATGTTGGACGTATTGGCGATCAGGGTGGTCCGGTCCATCAGAGGATTGCCGGACCGGGGGTCGGTCAGCTCGGAGAATTCCTCCAGAACCTGCGTCATCTCATTTCCGCGCTCGCCGCAGCCGATATAGATAATGATATCTGCGTCAGACCACTTTGCGATCTGATGCTGGGACATGGTCTTACCGGTTCCGAATCCGCCGGGAATGGCGGCTGTACCGCCCTTGGCGATGGGAAACATGGTATCAATGATTCGCTGTCCGGTCACCAGCGGAACCGATGCCGGGAAACGGTTGTTGGTGGGTCTTGGCACACGGATGGGCCAGTGCTGGGTCATGGTCAGTTCCTTCGTGGAGCCGTCTGCCAGCTGCAGGGTGACCAGTGTCTCGTCAATGGTATATTCGCCGTCTGAAACGACGCTGATCACGTCTCCCTCCACGTCCGGGGGAACCATACATTTGTGTACGATGGCACGGGTCTCCGGCACCAGGGCAATGATCTCGCCCGGGGTCAGATGATCGCCGACGGAAGCGACGATATGCGCGCGCCACTTTTTCGCGCGGTCCAGAGAATCCACGCTGACACCGCGGGTAATGAATGCGCCGCCTGTCTCGGAAATCTTTTCCAGGGGACGCTCAATCCCGTCGAAGATATTGTTCAGAATGCCGGGAGCCAGGGTCACGGACACGGCGCTTCCGGTCGCAATGACCTGGTCGCCCGGACGGAGCCCGGTGGTTTCCTCATATACCTGGATCGTGGTCATGTCCTTATCCAATGCAATGACCTCGCCTACCAGCTTTTCCTTTCCGACGTATACCATTTCCTGCATATGGAAGCCTGTATTGCCCTTCAGATAGATGACGGGGCCGTTGACACCATAGATTGTTCCGATATTATCCAATTCCGTCACCTCCTGTAAAGATAAATCTGTCATACTCGTTGCGGAGCAGGGTGGAAAATGAGTTGTCGATCAGGATATTGCGATCCCGGATGACAGCCCGTGTCCCGCCGATAAAATCCTCTGAGCTCAACGTCAGCCGTGTGCCGGTTGCCGCCTCCAGTGCGGCCTGCCGCGGCTCGTCAGAGGGATTGATATAGATGGTCATCTCTTCGCCCGGGGCAAATGCGGTTGCCTTGCGGATCGATTTGATCAGATATTCCTCATAGGCGTCTGTCTGCATATATTCTTCCGCCAGCTCATGCGCTTCTTTAAAAATCTTATCTTTCAGCTCGACCTGTACCTTGCCGGTCTTTCTTTTCAGCTCAAGCTGTGTCCTGGCGTTTGCCTGATTCAGCATATGCCTGGCGTTGGACTGCTCCGCCTTGATACGCGTCTCAGACTGCCAGCGCATTTCCTCTTTATGGTCCTTCAATACCTTTTCCAGGGCTTCGCGGTAGTTGTCAATGATCGCATTGCCTTCCGCCCGCGCCTCTTCCATGGAGGAAGCCTGTAAATGTGAGAGTTTTTCTTCCAGAGTCAAGAGGGGTACCTCCTTTTATATATGTTCTTGCTGCTGCCGTTTGGGGCCCCTGCCGTGTATTCACAGGGAACCGGCTGTTTACTGTGAGCATCCGGCCGGGGTGCGGACAGTAACACAAACGGCTCACTTATAGCTTTAGTCCGATTGCTTCGGTTACATAGGATGTGATAAAGTCTTTCTTACGGCCGGTTCCGTGCCTGTCAGGAATCTCGATCAGCAGGGGCATCTGCCGTTCCAGACGGAACTGGTCCAGGATCTCGGGAAATTCCTGCCCGAACTTTTCCGTCAGAAGAACGATGCCGATGGATTTATCCGTCAATGTTTTTTCCAGTGCCTCCCGGAGCTCGTCGCGTTCATGCACCACGACGCCGTCCACGCCTGCCAGACGCATTCCTGTATAGGTATCGACATTATCACTGATCAGATACATCTTCATCTTACAGACTTCCCAGGATCATGAAGGAGATGATCAGTCCGTACAGACATACACCTTCTGCCAGACCTACGAAGATCAGGGACTTACCAAGAACACTGGAATCCTCGCTGATCGCGCCCAGCGCCGCGCTTGCCGCGCTTGCTACGGCGATACCGCCGCCGATACAGGATAAACCGGTAACCAGTGCGGCTGCGATATAGCCAAGGCCCGTTGCCATAGCTGCCTGAGATGCCGCGTCCTCTGCCGCGTGTACCTGCGGGCCGCCCAGCAGCATGATGGACGCGATGGCAAATGCTCCGAAGAAAAAGAAGGCATTGACTCCGATGGCTGTCTTATAGCGGTTCTTGTTCTTTTCACCGATCAGATAATATCCGAAAGGAATGATGATGCTCAGGATCAATGCAGCGATAAATACGATTTTTGTTGCGGTTGTCATAATAAAATCCTCCTAAATATCAAATAAATTTTTTAATGTGTATTTTTCTTTTTGCTTGTCTTTGTATATGGATCAAATGCACGTCCGGAACCTTTGTAGAACCGGCTGAACATCTCATAATATTCCAGTCGGAGCACCTGGATTCCGACGATCAGTCCTTCCATGCCGCATACGAACAGGTTGCCCAGGATCACAACGATCCAGTTGGGATTGCCTTTTTCCACGCCTGCCAGCATCAGGACGACCTCCATCATGGCCGCGTGGCTCACTGCAAACGCGCCGATACGCACGAAGGAGAGGGTGTTGGAAAAGTAGCTCAGCATCGTCTCGAACAATTCGAAGAAGCCCTGTACCAGGAACATGGCCTTGCTCTCTTCCATTTTTTCCGCCCGCTTCTCGATCTTTTTGGTCAGGGGTTCCTTGAACAGGATCACAAGCAGCGGCACTCCGAACATCACAGCCATGACGATACCGCCCGGTGTCTTGTGTCCGGTCATGAATAATACAATGGTCACAACAATGGACGCATAAAATACGAGTCCTGCCACGCCGTTCACGTCAAACCAGGCATCGCCCAGATCATGGCACCGGAACGCGTTGATGATATGCAGGATCATGGCCAGTATGATGATCCCCATACCAAAGGCGACGGCGACAACGAATACGGTGTTCAGCTTGCCGACGAAGGGCAGCATGGTCATATGCTCGATGGGCCTCAGCCAGACCGCGTCAATGATATCCTCAAATCCGAAGATGCTTCCGAACATAAAACCGAATATCGTGGAAAAGATACCTGCCGTGGCCACGATGCCTGCCAGCGGGATCCTTTTGAACCAGTACAGCAGTCCGCCTCCGATGAGCAGCAGAAGCCCCTGCCCCACATCTCCGAACATGGCGCCGAAGATGAAGGAATAGGTCAGGCCCACAAACACCGTCGGGTCCATCTCGTCATGGGACGGAAGCCCGTACATCTGGACATACATCTCAAAGGGCTTGAACAGCTTCGGATTTTTCAGTTTGGTCGGAGGCGCGCCGAAGTGGGTCTCACGGTCGTCTACGACCACAACAAAGACCTTGTCGTCGTTTGCGATATCCTTCTGGAACTTTTCCAGATCCCCCTCGGACATCCATCCGCACAGGATATAGTAGTCTTCCTGATTGTCCTCCATCCGTGCGGCCATCTTGCGGACATCAAAGTTATTGGACAGCTCTTCCAGACGCTTTTTCGCTGCCACAAGCTGGGGTGCCCGCGCGGAAAGCAGCTGCGCGGCTTCCTTTTCCAGCTCTTCGATCTGGTTCATATTTTTGCTGACCTCACGCTGCAGCTTGTGGTAGGCATCAGCCGGAGTTCCCTCAAAGTTATCCGTCAGCGTGATCCGTTCAAAGTGCAGGGAACGGAAAATGGCATCGGACTTCTGCGCGTCCCTGGGAGAGACGAAGTAGGCGCCGTATACATAGCTTTCATCCCGTTCACCTTCCACGAAGATGGACTCCAGGTCCTCCATCAGATATTTCTGCATCTTATAATAATATTCTACCGGGATCTTTCCGAAGCGGTAGGTAATGTACTTGTAGTTCAGCACCTCGCTCAGATTACAGTCCAGCGGCCGGAAAGGAGCGATGACCAGCTGGCGGTTATGAAGCTCTTCGATCTTCTTTTTTAACTTTTCTTTTTTCTCCTGCAGGCTTTGATAGTCCGTGCTTGTATTTCGGATCAGCTCAAACATGCCGTCCAGTCCCAGCTTGGTGTCCGGTGTGATCTGGTCCGGGTCTTCCAAAAGGGCGGTAAACTGTTCTGCCTGTCCCAATGCCTCCCGGTACGGATTGATCTCCATAAAGGGCCTCAGATTATCGACGGTCTTCAGCTCGGAAAGCGCGGATTCCAGCTGGATCTCGTACTTGGAGAGATAGAGATCAATCACGCGGTCGATATCATCGCGGGGGCCGGAGATATTGATGAATTTCATTTTTACAATCATTGCGTCTTACCTCCAATATAAGCCAGCGTCTCACTGGATGATAAGCCGTAGCGGATACATTCCAGGGCGGTCGTCAGCTTTCGTAGTTCTTCCTCTTTTAAAAACAGATAAGTAGTGATCGCGGCGATGGAATACGGGTTCTGCCGCCGTTCCCCCCTGTACAGGCGGTCCAGGCATTCGGAGTACATCTGCTCGATGGTAAGCTTCTGCCCGAAGTCATAATGCCGCGCGTAGGATGTCTTCCGGAGCAATGCCTCATATTCCTCGATGCCTGGGGCCTCGATCATCTCCTTGATCCCCTCGGCCGATACCTTGTAGTGGATCGGGACGAGAAGGGTGTAGATGTTGGCGGGTTCCATATTGTAATACTTTTTGGCCCTGTAGATCCACTGCAGATTCAGCAGGTCGATCTTGGAACCGCATATTTTTGTATAGAACGCCAGCTCTTTTTTTCGTAATATTTTTTTTCGCTTTTTCCACAGTGTGGAAAGATTGTATTGGCTCAGTGTCAGGTCGTAATCATAGAGCGTGACCGCCGGATTGTCCAAAAGCCTGTGCAGAGGCTCATAGTACTCGGTATCCTTCAGATTTTCGATCAGCTCATTGGTGGTCCTTGAGGTGATCAGCTTCTCGATGGAGATCTGGGTATACCGGTCAAAAAACTCCTTTTTGTAGTTCAGGTCAAAGGGCTCGGCATAGCGGTTAATCACGATACGCAGGCAGTAGTTGATCAGATCGATCTCGTAGCGCTTCACGTAAAGTGAAAGAAATTCCCGCTGCTTTAACCCACAGAAGCGGTAGATCTTGGAGTATTCGTGGTAAAGCTGCCGGGTCAATATCTTTTCGATATCGCCGCGGTGCAGCCGGCTTTCGTCCAGCAGATTCAATACGTAGGCGTAGGAGGAATTATCGCGCAGATAATTGACTGCGTCCGGTACGCTCTGCAGTGAGGCGATCTCTTCAAAATTCTCCGTTGTCAGAAGCCTTGCTTCCATGGCTTTCAGCTTGGTTACGATTCCACTGTAGGCTAGTAGATTTCCCATGCTTTTATACCTCTGTGATCCGTTTTAAAATTGTCTGTGCATACCATGTGTGCCGTTCCTCGTATTCCTTTTCGAGAGCAGCGATGGTATCGTTGCGGCCGCCGATCTGCGCCTTTAACAGCGCGCTGGTCTTCTCGGCAAGGTCATGCTGGATCTCCAGGATTTTTTGGTTCGTCCTCGTTTCCAAATCCGTGTCAAAGCGGTTTCGCTTTTCGCGGTACTCGTGGTCGAGGATTTCCTTTTGCGCTTCCGCATGCTCAACAATTGCAGAAGCGGCAGATTCTATCTCAGATAGCTTTTTTACAATAGATTCCATAGTAGCCTCCCCATGTAGTTTGTGAGTGTGAAAAAGTTTATAGTTTCTTTCTTGTTTTTTCATTATTATCATACTCTTTTTTTCGAAAAAAGCAATGTTATTTTTTACAAGGTTAAACAGAATTTTAAATTCTTTTTTGTTTAAAATGCGAAAAGATATTTTAATAGGTAGAAACAGGGGCGGGAAGAATTGTGGTTTTGGGGAGGGGATGGTATAATAGATTCCGTCCCAAAATGATTCAGATTGTGTCGGGATGGCAGCCTGCTCCAAGAAGCGAAAGAGCTGTCGATGATAAGAGAAGGAGAAATGCTATGAGACTTCGAAATATACCCCATGCGGACAGTGTGGTGCAGTCCCATGAGGCTGTGATTATGGACGCGGAGAGCCGGAGGGGCCGCTGGCAGCAGGTGTTTGGGAATGACCGTCCCATTCGGATTGAGATCGGTATGGGAAAAGGGCGGTTTTTGCTGGGAATGGCACAGGAGCATCCGGAGATCAATTATATAGGAATGGAACGGTATTCCAGCGTGCTTCTGCGGGCGCTTGAAAAATATGACAGATACGGACAGAAGGGAGCGTGTGAGGAACCGAAAGAGTCTGACGGAAAAGGCTTCCATGCCCTGGACAATGTACGCTTCCTTTGTATGGATGCCTGTGAGCTGGAACAGGTCTTTGCGCCCAGAGAGGTGGACAGGATCTATCTGAATTTTTCAGATCCATGGCCCAAGGCGCGGCATGCGCGGCGGCGTCTCACCTCATCCGGTTTTCTGGAAAGATACGCCCGGGTGCTTGTGCCAGGCGGAGAGCTGGAATTTAAGACGGATAACAGGGCGCTCTTTGACTTTTCGCTGGATCAGGTGGAAGGAACGGCCGGATGGGAGCTGAAAATGCATACACGGGATCTGCATCATAATGAAGTGATGAACGCGGGAAATATCATGACGGAGTATGAAGAAAAATTTTCTGCAATGGGGAACCCGATCTTTAAGCTGATCGCTGCCGTAAGCTGCTGATATCGGATGCATAAAGTGAGGAATGGATGCATTTAATAAGTATCGGGAATGAATTTGCAAAGTTACGGATCCGCGCTTTCCTGCATATAATAAGCATGGGAAGAAAATTTTATTAGAAGTGGGAAGGGATGTGGATGAAAAGAAGAAAAGGATGGCAGAACTGCATTTGCGAAAAGCTGTACTGCAGGCCGGAGTGGAACCGGAAGCTGATGTGCCTGAAACGCTCGCTTGACGAGGTTTACAGGATCTTGAATATGGACAGCTGCCATGGAAGCTGAGAGGAAAAAGCAGGTGATGTCGATGAAAATAAGAGTGACCTCAGAAAATTACCGGCAGGAGGTCCTGGAGTCAGACATACCGGTCCTTGTAGAGTTTTTTGCCGACTGGTGCTCAAAATGCGCCATGATGGAGGACACGGTGGATCTGGCTGCCGCAAACTGCGGAGGCTGCTTCAAGGTCTGCCAGATCGAGATCGAGGATTCGGCGGACTTAGCGGAGCAGTTCCAGGTAGAGATCGTGCCGACCTTTGTCATATTCCGGAACGGAGAGCCGGTATCGGCCGCGGCCGGGGTTCTGAACCGGGAGGTGGTCCTGGATATGATACGGGACGAGATTGGACTGGAAATTTCCGGGTGAGCTGGAAAAAATTATTCTGTGTTTTTTTCGTGACCTCCGGCAATATGGGTTGACAAATATTTTCAAAATGTTAAGATGTATTATGTATGAGCTATATGCTGACAGAGGGTTCACGCCCGGGCAGGGCGTGGACCATAACTATAAATTTATACGGCAGAAAGAAGGGGAACAGACATGGGTGAATGGAAAAACCGATTCAGACGCGGTATGGTCATGGCTCTAACGCTTGCTGTGGCCGGCGGCGGAACGGCTTCCGCAGTTTCATCAATGCCAGGGGGAGAGCTTCCCGGTAATGAGGATGCGCTGGTCGGGGTATCGCTGGAGGATATCGAGGATGCCGTGCAGGGCGAGAGGAACGTCTCCCAGGAACGCTCGGAAGCTGTGGCATACTCTGCGGACGGGAAGGGCTTAAAGAGTGCGGACGCGGCGATCTATAATGCGCTCAAGCTTTCGATAGGGGAAGTGGCAAGGGGAGAAGAGACTTCGACTGCGTTTGCGCTGAAGACAAGGTATTCCGCTTCGACTCTGGCTCAGGTGGATGTCAACACGATCGTGACATACCTTCTGAATGACTGTCCGTTCGACCTCTACTGGCATGACAAGACCAAGACGATCGAGAACGGCAAAGAGACTGACGGTGTTTACTGCAAATACTATGACGACGGGACGATCGTGTTCAGCTTCAAGGTTTCCGCGCCTTACCGGGTGAGCGACGCGGAGCTTTATAAGGTGAACAGCGCATATATGGGCACGGTGGACGCGGCGAGGCAGAAGGCCCAGTCCATTGTGGATACGAACCAGAACTGTACGGATTATGACAAGCTGCTGAACTACCGCAACGCGATCTGCGATCTGGTCACCTATGATTATGAGGCTCAGCAGAGTCCGCTCTATGGGAATTCCTACCAGGTGATCAATGTATTTGATGATGATATGTACTCGAATGTGGTATGCGAGGGCTATGCGAAGGCGTTTCAATATCTGTGCGACCTGTCGGACTTTGATAACGACGTGGAATGCCATACGGTGACCGGTGTCACGGACGCGGGTGCGGGGGCCGGCGAACATATGTGGAACATTGTCAAGGTCGGCGGCAGTGACGGCGAGAGCTATCTGGTGGATGTGACCAACTGTGACGCGGGGACGATCGGTGAAGGCACCGGACTGTTCATGACGGATGAGCTGTCAGGCAGTGTGGATTCCGGTTATACATATAACAATGGGTGGTCGTCGATCACATACCAGTACGGCGGCGAATCGAGAAAGGTATACGGCAGTCAGATCCTTTCTCTGGCAAATGAAGATAATAATGAGGAAGCGAAGCTCTTTGTGAAGGGCAGCGGCAGCACCGAAACACCGGATACGGAGGATCCGGAAGGGATCATGAGGGTGGATGTGCCGGAAGACGAAGAGGAAGAAAACACGGCGGATCAGTCCGATGAAGTGAAGAAGGATGATGAAAATAAGGAAGTGACGACGGAGAATACATCTGGATTTAAGTTTGCAGTTTCGGAAGTAGAGAAGATCTACGGGGACGAGGATTTTACAGAGCAAGTTCTGGGCTGTGAAGGTAAAAAGGTTACATATACAAGCAGTGATGATAAGGTTGCAACGGTAGACAACCCCAAACGAGGAAAGGTGAAAATACAGGGGGCAGGCACTGCCGTGATCACGGCGGAAAGTACCGGCGGAGATAAAGCTTCTTATACGCTGAATGTCAGCAAGAAACAGCTGGTTTGGGATATAAGTGGTTTGTATGCTATAGATAGGGCAGACAAGATTATAGATAAAAATGCGACCCTTTATGGCGAGATTAAGCTGGAAGGAATCCTGAAGGATGATGATGATAGCGATATGGGTTTTGAGAGCGATGAATATTTGACAGGTAAATATTCGGAAGTTGTACCAGGAAAACAGACGGTAACGCTAAATTGGAAAGAAGGAAAGAAAGTCTATCTGCTCGAGAATCGAAAAGCCAGCAATTATGAGATGCCCGAGAAGCTTCCGGAGCTGAACGGTAAGATCACATCCATCACCAGGCTTCCGGATCCGCAGATTGAGACTTCGGAGCCGGAAGACGGGTTAAAGTATAAGCTGGAGATGGAAGACGGCGTTTCTTCGGTGCCTGAGACGTTGCAGAAGGACAGGAATCTGAACACACCGCCGAAGATTGAGTCGGCGCTGAGGGAGGATCTCAGCCAGGAAGGGATTCCGGAAGAAAACGTTGCGGTTTATGATGTATCGCTGTATTGGCAGGACAAGGCAACGGATCCGGCGGAGAGCGAAGACGAAGAGAGCCTGAGTGAGGACGGCGCGGACGAGGAGAATGCAGATGCAGGAAGCCTGAGTGATGAGAGTGCTTCCGATTGGGTCAAAGTGACGGATGAAACCTTCCCGGAGGGAGGACTGACGGTTACGCTGCCGTATCCGGGCGGTATGCCGAGAAATGTGAAGGATATTGTTATAAGCCATATGTTTGTGGAAGATATGTATACATCTTCACCGGGAGAGATTGAGCATCCGGCGGATATCGAGGAAACGGTAGACGGAATCAAGTTCACGGTATATGGATTGTCTCCGATCGCCATCGGGTGGTCCTCAGAGACGACAGATACACCGAAACAGAATCCTCAGGATACGACAACTTCCGGAACGACAGGTTCGCAGAATAACCAAAATAACAATAATCAGAACAACCAGACCAATACGAATAACCAGACGAACACCAATACGAATACGAACAGGAGTCCTGTGACCGGTGACACGATGCAGATCCTGATCTATGCGGTTCTCGTCATTCTGTGCGGCGCGACGATAAAAGGGATACAGGTTTTACGCCGTACCGGAAAGAAGAACGAAAGGTGATTTTGACAGGTTCGGGCGAATAGGATGGCAGATTCAAAAATCCCCGCGGTTTCCGCGGGGATTTTTTTCTAAAGACAAGCAGGAAACTTTTGGCGAAAGGAAAACAGAATTGGAGTGGGTCATATGCCAGAAACAGCCATTTTGTGCATGTCCCGACAGGGAATTCAGAGGGATTTCAACGAACTGTTACAAATAATTTAGAAAAATTTCAAAAAAATAAAAAAAGTACTTGATTTTTTTGTCATCATCGGATATAATAACTTTTGTGCTGTTGAGGAAGCAGCAAAAGATAAAGAAAAATCACATATATGCGCGATTAGCTCAGTTGGAAGAGCACCTGACTCTTAATCAGGGTGTCCAGGGTTCGAGCCCCTGATCGCGCAGTAGAAATCACTGTTTTTGCAGACAATAGAAGCTGTGGGGACGGTGGTTTTTTTTACCCAAGAGCCTTGAAAACACTGGGGTGGTGAGAGAGCGAAGTAAAATGCTCAGGAAAAATCCAGAAGGGATAGAAAGGAATGATACGGCAGGAATTTTTTGGGGGAATCCGGATGCTGCCGCCAAAATGGCCGCCGAAGAAATCCAGAATACGATATTGCGTTCGTATATACAGAAAAAAAGCCTTGGAAACATCAATTTCCCAGGCTTTTTTGAGAGGCGCAGACCGGATTTGAACCGGTGAATCAGGGTGTTGCAGACCCACGCCTTACCACTTGGCTACTGCGCCTTAATATAAAATATGCAATTGTCTCATAAACGTGCATCAATGACTCCGACGGGAATCGAACCCGTGTTACCGCCGTGAAAGGGCGATGTCTTAACCGCTTGACCACGGAGCCTTAATCATAAACAACCGCCGCCTTCATGGTGACCGATAATTATACTAGCACATAATCACCTGTTTTGCAAGCATTTTATTTATTTAATTTTGGATTTTTTTTGTGAGGCAGGTTTTCCGCTTGAATTCATGCGATTTTCAGGACAAAAATTTTTTACTTTACAGTCTTTTTCTGTTATAATGAATTGCGCCGATGCGCAAGCAGGTCATCAATTTCTTAGCAGAAATTGGTGACAAATTATAATGAATTGCGCCGATGCGCAAGCAGGTCATCAATTTCCTGGCGGAAATTGGTGACAAATTATTACGAGGAGGGACACATGCAGAGGATTTTGATTGTGGAGGACGATGCGGAGAATAATCAGATCATCCGGGATTATCTGGAGGGGCATGGATATTCCTGCGCACAGGCCTATTCTGGCAGCGAGGGGAAGCTTCTGTTTTTGATGGAAAACTTTGATCTGGTGCTCCTGGATCTGATGCTTCCCGGGATTCCGGGGGAGGAGCTGGTCTCCCTGTTTTCCAAAACCGTTCCGGTCATCGTACTGTCCGCGAAGAGCGGACTGGACAGCAAGGTAGATGTGCTGTCTGCCGGGGCGGAGGATTATATCTGCAAGCCCTTTGACCTGCCGGAGCTTCTCGTGCGGATCCAGATCCGCCTGCGCAGCCGGAACCGGGACCGGAATGGGACAGAAGCGGGAGCGGCGGCAGCAGAGCAGAGGAAAAAAGCGTCCGGGAAGGAAGGCGCGGAATATGAGCGGCATGCTTACACCTACCGGGACTGGACACTGAATCCGGATACCTGGGAAATGACGGCAGACGGGCAGCTGGTGGAGCTGACCAGACATGAATTTCTGATCATGGAGCTGCTGATCCGCAATCCGCGGCGTGTCTTTACCAAACAGATGATCTACGAATACGCGTGGGGAGAGGAGTATCTTGCCGAGGACAAAACGATCAACGTACATATCAGCAATATCCGTTCCAAACTAAAAAAGAGCGGTACGGATTCCTACATCCAGACGGTGTGGGGAATGGGCTTTAAACTTTCTTAAACTTTTCTGAGCACTTTTTAAAACCTGGAGGATTATACTTGCTTTTGTAAGGAATCAGTATAGCGGAAGGGAGAAGCATTGATGAAGGAGCAGGAAAAGGGGCTGGCCGTGGAAGCGGTCTGCCTGACGAAAATGTATCAGAAAAAGGCCGCGGTGAATCGGCTTGACATGTCTGTACGGGAGGGAGAGATCTACGGATTTATCGGCAAAAACGGGGCTGGAAAATCGACCACTATGAAAATGCTCTGCGGGCTTGCAAGACCTGCGGAAGGAGAGATCCGCCTTTTCGGAAAGCCGGTTAGCGATCCGGCAGTCCGCAGGCGGATGGGCGTGCTGATCGAGGCGCCGGGACTGTACCCCAATATGACGGCAAGGCAGAACGCGGTGATGAAGGCAAGGTGTATGGGCCTTGCGGATGAAAGGAGCGTGGATGAAGCACTGCTCCTGGCAGGGCTTGCGGATACCGGGAAAAAGAAGGTAAAGCATTTTTCCATGGGGATGAAGCAGAGACTGGGAGTTGCGCTGGCAATGCTGGGGAATCCGGATCTCCTGATCCTGGATGAACCCATCAACGGCCTGGACCCGGAGGGAATCCGAGAACTGCGCCGGCTCGTGCTGCGGCTCCATGAGACGGGAAAGACCATTTTGATCAGTTCCCACATCCTGGGGGAATTGAGCAAGATCTCCACTGTCTACGGGATCATCAAGGACGGGCAGATGATCGAGCAGATCACCAGTGAGGCTCTAGAAGAAAAATGCATGGACTATTTTCAGATTGAGGCAGATGACGTCAGCCGGGCCCTGGTATTGATCGGGGAGGCATTTCCGAAGGTCCGGGCAGAGGTGGCAGACAGCCGCCTGGTACGCGTCTATGGGCTGTCAGAAGGGGCGGGACTGATCCGGCTCCTGGTAGAAAAACAGGTTCAGGTGTATGCTTCGGGTTTCCACCATATGGACCTGGAGGAATATTTTATCAGCCGTATGGAAGGGGGAAGGGCAGATGTTTAATTTATTTCGTATGGATCTGTACAGGATGAAACGAAGCAGATCGGTGTATGTCTGCCTGGGGCTGCTGCTCCTGGCATCTGCCTTTGTATATACCATGATGTGGCTGCTGGCTGTGCCCCAGGGACAGGAGACGGCGATCCGCATCGGGATGCTCACGGCTGCAGAGGCGCAGGATTATCAGATGATACTGGATGGTGTGGATACGCTGGAGATGTTCCGGCAGATCAGCCTGGACGGCGGAGCGTATTGCGCGATATTCGGGATCTGCGTGATCCTGTTTGTATGCATGGACTATAAGAGCGGTTTTGTGAAAAATATCATGGCACTCTACCAGAACCGCTGGATATATGTGGGGAGCAAACTTTTGGCTGCAGCGACCCTGAATATTCTGTATCTGCTCCTGAACTATCTGTTTGTATTGCTCCTGAATGGTTTGTTTGGAAAGATGATTCCCTGGGCAGATCTGAGAGATGTGTTGTTTTATATGGCCTGGATATGGCTTTTGACCACGGCATTTGCAGGGCTCCTGCTCCTGATCTGTGTGTGCGCCCGGAGCACTGCGGCAGGGGTGCTTGCGGCTATCCTGCTGGGAAGCGGGACGATTGTGGATATTCTGAATCAGATCTTCGCCCTCTTCCATCTGGGAGACTGGATGAAATACAGCATTTATATGACAATCTCTGCGGGGCCGTCCAAGTATACGTCCCTGCAGGATCTGCGGGTGTTCGCTCTGGGCGCGGGATTCCTGATCCTGTATTCTCTGCTTGCAGGGATCGTGCTGCAAAAGCGGGATATCTGACCGGATTCGCCTGCAGCAATCTGTGAAGGGAGGCGTTTTGTTATGATCGCTGCACTGATAATATTCATGATCCTGTGCGTGTGGCTTCTGGCGCGGTATATCCGCAGTATTCTGGAGCTTCGTTCGATCTGTGGACAACTGGAGGAAATGGAACGGGGAAGCCATATGGAGCTGGGAGTGTACAGCCGCCGGAGAGAAGTGCTGAAGCTGTGCAGAACCTTGAACAGACTGCAGAGGAAGCAGGAGCGGGACCGGATTCTATATGAAAAGGCGGAAAAACAGCTCAAGCGGAATATTACCGCCCTGGCCCACGATATCCGGACTCCCCTTGCCGGAGCTTCCGGTTATGTACAGCTTGCCGGGGAATGCAGGGAGGAGGACAGGAGGGCATATTATCTGCAGGCTGCGCAGGGCAGGCTGAAAGAACTTGGAGACATGCTGGAGGAACTTTTTCTGTTTACAAAACTGACCGGCGGTGATTTTGAACTGTCGGTTCAGGAGGTGCAGGTGCTTCCCCTGCTCAGCGACTGTCTGGTGGGGATGTATCAGCAGTTTGAGGAAAAGGGGATCTCGCCGGAGGTTCTGTTTACATCAGAGGAACTCCGCGTATGGGCGGATGAAGAATGTCTGAGACGCATTTTCCATAACCTGATCCGCAACGCCCTGTTGCATGGTACGGGAAATCTCGTGATCACTCAAAATAGCCGGCGCCTGATTTTCGAAAATACCGTATCGGAAACCAGCAGGCCGGATCCAAAACAGATTTTTGAACGGTTTTATAAGGCAGATTCAGCCCGGAGGAAAGGATCCTCCGGGCTTGGGCTGTTTATCGTAAAAGAACTGATGGAAAGAATGGGCGGGAGCGCGGCGGCGGAGCTGGAAAGGGAAAAACTGCGCGTTATACTGGAATTCTCGAAATAATTTGTGGCTGAAAAAGGATTAAGTGTATTTGAGTCTGGACATTTTTCTTTGGTATGGTATAATATAAACGGGTTTTTATAGATGAATGGACAGATGACCCTAAAGTATTTATTTTTCAGGGCGATATTACATACGCGAAACTGACAGGTCAGAAATCATGGTTATGGAGGATGATTGATTTATGAATGAGAAAAGTAAAAACAAAGAAAGGATTTTGATCGTCGATGATTCTGAGATGAATCGTATGATCCTGGCGGATATGCTGGAGGATCAGTATGAGATTTTAGAAGCGGCGGACGGTGCACAGGGAATTTCAATCCTGCAGCAGATGAGTTCTCAGATTTCACTGGTCCTTCTGGACATTGTGATGCCTGAGATGGACGGATTCGAAGTCCTGGCGGTCATGAATCAAAAGAAGTGGATCGAAGATGTGCCTGTGATCATGATTTCCGCAGAGAGCATGCCTTCCTATGTACAGAGGGCTTATGAGCTGGGCGTTACGGACTATATCAGCCGTCCGTTTGATTCGTTGGTTGTACAGCGAAGGGTGATCAATACCATCATGCTTTACGCAAAGCAGAGGAAGCTCATCAAGATGGTCACGAACCAGATGTTTGAGAAAGAGAAGAATGCCAGCCTTATGGTTACGATCCTGAGCCATATCGTGGAATTCCGGAATGGGGAAAGCGGCCTTCACGTGCTGCATATCCAGACGATTACGGAACTTCTGCTGAAAAGCCTGCTTGGGAAAACGGACAAATATCAACTGTCCCACGAGGATATCAATATGATCACCATGGCCTCTGCGCTGCACGATATCGGTAAGATCGCCATTCCTTCCGAAGTCCTGAACAAGCCGGGACGGTTTACGGCAGAGGAGTACGAGGTGATGAAGACCCACTCCGCAGTGGGCGCCTCCATGCTGAAGGATCTGCCGTTCCATCAGGATGAGCTGCTGGTCAAGGTGGCTTACCAGATCTGCCGGTGGCATCATGAGCGGTATGATGGCCGAGGATATCCGGACGGCCTGAAAGGGGAGGAGATCCCGATCAGCGCCCAGGTTGTTTCCATGGCGGATGTCTACGACGCGCTGACCAGCGAACGGGTGTACAAAAAAGCATTTTCACACGAGACGGCCCTGCAGATGATCCAGAACGGAGAATGCGGTACGTTCAATCCGCTTTTGATAGAATGCCTGCTGGATGTGGCGGACAGCCTTCTGGAAGAGATGAAGGCTGCTTCTCTGACCAGTAAAAATGAGAAGGAGATCCGCAGCATTGTAGACGAGATCCTTCATCATGAAGAGCTGGATGATTCCAACAGCGCGCTGCAGTATCTGGAAGAGGAAAGGATGAAATATCAGTTCTATGCGTCGATTTCGAGAGAGATTCAGTTCGAGTATACGGTTTCCCCGTCCGTGCTGACGCTGACGGAGTGGAGCGCGCAGTGTCTGGGGCTCGACGAGATCACGATGGACCCGCTTAATAAAGAGAAGGTTCTGGAATCTATGAGCAGCCAGGACCGGCAGAACCTTCAGGAGCTTCTTCACAACGCGACGCCGGAAGAGCCGGATGTGCGCTTCAAATGTAAGACAAGTGTGGGCGGAAAGGTACGCGCCCGTGAGATCGTCTGCCGTTCGATCTGGTCTGACGATGAAAAGCCGCAGTATCTCGGCGTGATCGGCAAGGTGCTCGCCGACCATGATGAATAGCAGTTCATGAAAAGGCAGAATCTGACAAAAGTGGTTGGAAGAGGAAGCTTTTATATAAAAGAATTTTTTTAACAAATAGTTTTTTTGGAAGGAGTAATAATAGAGATGACAGTAAAAGAGTGTTATGAACAGATCAATGGAGACTACGAAGGCGTATTTGGCCGCTTCCGCGGAGACGAGAGGATCAAAAAGTTTGCGTTAAAGTTTCTTGCCGACGGAAGCTATGACAGTCTGTGCAGGACCCTGGAGGCCGAAGACTACAGCGAGGCCTTCCGTGCCGCGCATACGTTGAAGGGAGTCAGCCAGAACCTGGGATTCACCGGACTTTATATGGCCAGCGAGACATTGACGGAGATGCTGCGCAGCCATCCGGAGGATTATACTCCCTCCATGCTGGACGGACTGAAAGCAGAATATGAAAAGACATTCGCGGCAGTTCGGAAATTACAGGCAGAATAAAGAGGAATAGTCTATGTACCAAAAAACGAAAAAGAAGCTGTGGGTTAGTTTCTTATGCCTGATCGTGATCTGTATCGTTATTTTTGCATGGATGTACCAGTTCCTGGGTGAAAAAAATGAACAGACAGTCAACGAGATCGGAATGATCTACATGTCAGAGATGAACAGGCAGCTGGAGCAGAAGTATTCCACGATCATTGATCTGCGGAAGTCGCAGGTGGAAGGGATCCTGAAGCGTACCTCTCCGGAAACTGTCAGCTACGATGAGCAGATGCTGGAGGAGATGCGTCTCAATGCCAGTGTCCGCAGTGCCGTATATATGGGCTTTTATACGGAAAACGGAGCGAATGAGGTGATCTACGGAGAGCCGGTGGAGATGGAGAATACGGAGGAGTTCCAGAGATTTCTGAATGGGGAGATTCAGATCACCTCCTGTCTGTCCGCGGACGGGGAAAAGATACTCATTCTGGGGGTGGAAGCGGAATATCCGATGAAAGACGGCGGAAAAAGCGAGCTTCTGGTTGTAGGATTCAGTATGGAGGATCTGGAAAAAGCACTCGTCACACAGGAAGAGAATGCGTTGGTATATACGCATATCATTGAGGAAGACGGAAGCTTTGTCGTAAGAACAGGATATGACGGATGGTCCAACTATTACGACTACATTCAGGACAACATCGGAGAATTCAATGGGAAGACACCGGACGCATATGTGACGGAGCTTCAGAATTCAGTCGGGAGAAATGAACCATTTTCGGAACTGGTAGTCGTGGGGAAGAGCCACAGGCATCTGTATTGTACGCCCCTTCCCGGTTCCGGCTGGTATCTGGTAAGTGTCATGCCCTATGACGCGCTGGACAAGATCATAAGCAGCTTGGGTGAGCAGCGTATCGGGCTTGTATTGGGAGCTTGCGGAACGCTGATATTCGTAGTGCTGATTGTTTTTGCGGTCTATCTGCGTGTGATTCATCAGCAGATGGAAGAGCTGGACAGGGCAAGGAAGGACGCAATCCATGCCAATCAGGCGAAGAGCGAGTTCCTGTCTAACATGAGCCATGATATCCGGACTCCGATGAACGGGATCGTAGGGATGACGGCCATCGCCATGGCGAACATTCAGGATCCGGTCCGGGTTCAGGACTGTCTGAAAAAGGTTACATTATCCAGCAAGCATCTGCTCGGGCTGATCAATGACGTGCTGGATATGTCGAAGATTGAGGACGGCAAGCTGTCTCTGAATATGGACGCCCTTTCCCTGCGCGATACGATGGACAGCATTGTAAATATCGTGCAGCCGCAGATCCACAGCAAGAAGCAGCATTTTGATATTTTTGTGCAGAAGATACAGACGGAGGAGGTATACTGCGACGGAGTGCGCCTGAACCAGGTGCTTCTGAACCTCCTGTCAAATGCAATCAAGTTCACGCCGGAGGACGGCAGGATCAATATCTATCTTTCCCAGGAGGACTCTCCGGCAGGAAAGGACTATGTCAGATGCCATTTCCGGGTAAAGGATACCGGCATCGGAATGTCGCCGGAGTTTGTGGAAAAGGTTTTTGACAGCTTTACCAGAGACGAGGAGCAGGTCCGCAAGATTGAGGGGACTGGCCTTGGAATGGCGATCACGAAGTGCATCGTAGAGGCAATGAAGGGAACCATTGAAGTTCAGAGCAAGCAGAATCAGGGTACGGAATTCCATGTGACGCTGGATCTGGAGAAGGCGGAGACCCGGGTGGAGGATATGCTGCTCCCCGATTGGAATATGCTGGTTGTGGATAATAACGAAGACCTCTGTCAGAGCGCGGTGCATGCTCTCGGTGAGATCGGGGTCAACGCAGAATGGTCAGTGAACGGCAGACAGGCGCTTCGGATGGTGGAGGAACGTCATGCCAGACATGACGATTATCAGGTCATTCTTCTGGACTGGAGGATGCCGGGAATGGACGGGCTGGAGATGACCCGTGAGATCCGCAAGCTCGTGGGAGATGAGATTCCGATCCTGATCGTATCGGCGTATGACTGGAGCGATATCGAGGAAGAAGCGCTTGCGGCGGGGGCGCATGGATTCATTTCCAAGCCGCTGTTCAAGTCGAACCTATATGTCGGCCTCAGCAAATTTGCCGGAGAGACTTCCGCGCCGGAAGAGAAGACCCATGATACCCATAACTTTACAGGAAAGCGCATCCTTCTTGCGGAGGACAACGACCTGAATTGGGAGATCGCGGAGGATCTTTTGCTGGAGGTTGGATTTAAAGTAAACAGGGCGGAGAACGGGCAGATCTGTGTTGAGATGTTCGAACAGTCGGAGATCGGAGAATACGACGTGATCCTGATGGACATCCGGATGCCTGTGAAGAACGGATATGAAGCGGCGAGGGCGATCCGTGCTCTGGACCGTCCGGATGTAAACCTGCCGATCATCGCAATGACGGCGGATGCGTTTTCGGATGATGTACAGCATTGTTTGGACAGCGGCATGAATGCGCATATTGCAAAGCCGATCGATATGGACAAGCTTCTCGTCCAGTTGGAAAAGTATATAGAGTGGGGCGAATCTGCGCAGTAAGACGGACGGCGATATACTGAGCGGCAGATAAAATCTGACGCTCAGTATATTTTTGCCGTCCCTGTTGATTGGAAATAAGAAAGGGAGACGTGCATTTATGGAAATGGTACAGGCACGGGAGCTGATCTATGAATATGAAAAGCGCGACGATGAAGGCAATGTCATCGGCATGAACCGCGCGGTGGACGGGATAGATATTGACATCAGCCCGGGACAGTTTGCTGCAATCCTGGGGCACAACGGTTCGGGAAAGTCCACGCTTGCCAAGCACATGAATGCGATCCTGGTGCCGACCGGCGGAACCATGTGGGTGAACGGAAGGGATACAAAGGATCCGCGGGAGCTGATGCAGGTGCGCCAGTCGGCGGGAATGGTGTTCCAGAATCCGGATAACCAGATCATCGGTACGGTGGTGGAGGAGGATGTAGGGTTTGGGCCTGAGAATCTTGGAGTTCCCACAGATGAGATCTGGAAACGGGTGGAGGACAGTCTGAGAGCAGTAGGAATGCTGGAATACCGGACACATTCTCCCAACAAGCTTTCCGGCGGGCAGAAGCAACGGGTGGCAATTGCAGGGGTGATCGCCATGGAGCCCCAGTGTATCGTATTGGATGAGCCGACCGCAATGCTGGATCCTAACGGAAGGAAGGAAGTCATCCGCACTGTGCAGGAGCTTAGAAAGCGTCGGCATGTGACGGTGATCCTGATCACCCACTATATGGAGGAGGTCATTGACGCGGACCAGGTGTATGTGATGGACAACGGCCATATTGTGATGAACGGAACACCCAGGGAGATATTCAGCCGAGTGGAGGAATTGAAAAAATATCGTCTGGATGTGCCCCAGGCAACCATGCTGGCGGAGGAGCTTAAGAAACGGGGGCTTCCGATTCCCAGAGGGATCCTTCGGAAGGAAGAACTGGTAGAAGCAGTTGCGGGCCTCGCGCGATACGGACGGCGGGAGAACGGATAGACGCGGCGGCGGGACCGCCGCGGACCTGCGGTTTTAGATACCATCGTATGCAGAAAAGCTGCCAGTGGCAGGTTTTCTGTATGAAGCTTGGAAACAGGGGGATATGATGTCGATTCGATTGGAGCATATCAATTATATATACAGTGAAGGTACTGCCTATGAAAAGCACGCATTGAAGGATGTGTCTCTGGAGATCACCCAAGGACAGTTTGTGGGCGTGATCGGGCATACTGGTTCCGGGAAGTCTACGCTGATCCAGCATTTGAACGGATTGATCCGGGCATCCTCGGGGACACTCTACTATGAAGAAAAAAATGTCTATGACAGCGGATATCCGATGAAGGAGCTGCGCAGCCAGGTAGGGCTGGTCTTTCAATATCCAGAGCACCAGCTGTTTGAGGTGGACGTATTTACGGATGTCTGCTTTGGCCCGAAGAACCAGGGGCTCTCGGCGCGGGAATGTGAAGAGCGGGCAAGAGAAGCACTGGAGCTGGTCGGATTTCCGGAAAAGTATTACCGGCAGTCACCCTTTGAGCTGTCCGGCGGTCAGAAGCGGCGGGCGGCCATCGCCGGGGTGCTTGCAATGCGCCCCAAGGTTCTGGTGCTGGATGAGCCGACGGCAGGCCTGGATCCGAAGGGACGGGACGATATCCTGGATCAGGTGGCGCATCTTCATGCACAGACCGGGATGACGGTGATCCTTGTATCCCACAGCATGGAGGACATTGCAAGGTATGTGGAGCGGATCATTGTGATGAATCAGGGGCAGAAGATGCTGGATGATACGCCGAAGAATGTATTTTCTCACTATAGGGAGCTGGAACAGGTAGGGCTGGCGGCTCCCCAGGTTACGTATATCATGCATGACTTAAAAGAAAAGGGGCTTGGCGTGCGGACCGATGCCACGACGGTAGAAGAGGCGGCGGATGAGATCATGCGGGCTCTGAAGCGTGTTTGAAAAACGCGGCTATGAGTATCAATGAAAAATCTTACAGTTTTGATGTTCTGAACAATATTTGAGAATGAAAAAGGAGTTTCCATGATCAGAGATATTACAATCGGGCAGTATTATCCTGCAAAAAGCTGCATACACCGGCTGGATCCCCGGGTGAAGATCGTCTGTACGCTGCTGTTCCTGGTTTCCCTGTTTGTGCAGAACAGTGTGCTGGGATACGGCATCGCGACGTTGTTTCTGGCAATGGTCATCAAGACCAGCAGAGTGCCGCTGAAATTTATCGTGAAAGGGCTGAAAGCGATCGTAGTGCTACTTTTATTTACCGTGTGCATGCACCTGTTTCTGACAAAGGGTGGTAAGGAACTGGTTCATTTCTGGATCTTCCATATCACGGAGAACGGCCTGCGGACCTCTGTATTTATGGCGGCGCGTCTGATCTATCTGATCATGGGCTCATCAATTATGACATTTACCACAACACCTAACGGTCTGACAGACGGGATTGAAAGCCTGCTGCGTCCGCTGAACCGATTCCGGGTTCCGGTGCATGAGGTGGCGATGATGATGTCCATTGCCCTGCGTTTTATCCCGATCCTGCTGGAAGAAACGGACAAGATCATGAAGGCGCAGATTGCCCGCGGAGCCGACCTGGAAAGCGGAAATATCATACAGAGGACAAAGGCCATGGTGCCGATCCTGATCCCGTTGTTTGTCTCCGCCTTCCGGCGGGCCAACGATCTGGCCATGGCGATGGAAGCGCGCTGCTATAACGGGGGGGAGAACCGGACGAAGATGAAGCCTCTGATCTTTAAGACAAGGGATCATATGGCATATCTGATCACGGTGTTCTACATGGCAGCAGTGTTCGGACTGGGAAGATTTGTACCCTTCCATTTGTGGATATTCTGAGCGCCAGATAAGTCTGCCGCCCAGTATAACATGACGCGTGCGGCCGCATGAGGAATTATGCCGCCTTGCGGTTGCGGCTGGCGCGATACTTATGGCAGACTTCATCGGCTGTGAGTATATTAAAAAAACAGTTACGGAGGTTTTTATGAAGCGGATCAGGATCACCGTCGCCTATGACGGCACGGACTACTGCGGCTGGCAGATACAGCCCAACGGGATCACGGTGGAAGAGGTGCTCAACCGTGAACTGTCCAGGCTCCTGGGGGAGAAGATCCGGATCATCGGCGCGAGCCGTACCGATTCCGGAGTCCACGCGCTGGGAAACGCGGCGGTTTTTGATACGGAGACGCGGATCCCGCCGGAGCGCATCTCCTATGCGCTGAATCAGCGGCTTCCGGAGGATATCGTGATCGTCCGGTCGGAGGAGGTGCCTGCGGACTGGCATCCGAGATACCAGAGCTGCGTCAAGACCTATGAATATCATATCTTCAATGCCGATGTACCGGATCCAACCAGACGCCGGAACACATATTTTGTATCATATCCTCTGAATCTGGAGGATATGCGCCGGGCGGCAGGATATCTCACGGGAACTCATGATTTCGTCAGCTTCTGCAATATCAGGACCAGCGTGGAGGATACGGTGAGGACAATTTATGATCTGGAGATCTCCAGGCAGGAGGTATATGGAGCAGGCAGCGGCCGGGACGGAAGGGAGATTACGATTCGGATCCGCGGAAACGGATTTCTCTATAATATGGTCCGGATTATCGTGGGTACGCTTCTGCGGGTCGGGCGCGGGTTCTATACGCCGGAACAGGTGAAGGATATCCTGGAAGCAGAGAACCGCCAGGCGGCAGGAGTAACGGCGCCTCCTCAGGGGCTGGTGCTGGTGGGGATTGAATATTTGCCACCTGTACGGTTGGATGCTCTTTGAGCATCCAACCCACCTCATTCATTCGTAAAATCCGTGCTTCGCACTTTTGTGCCTGCTAACGCAGTCACATTTTACTCATTAATGAGGTAGGCTGCTAATCCGCAGTCGCATTTTCATTGCAATAAATTGCATAAAAATGTGACTTCGGATTGCAACCGTACAGGTGGAATATTTGTAATTTCTGTGACTATTCAGGACAGCGGCAGACGGATCTGCGGTCTTTCGTTCTGAACAGCGATTGAATTCTATAGAATATATGGATCAGGAGTGTTTGCCGTACGGCAGTCATCAGTCAGGGTGACTGCCTTTTTTCAAACATAAAGGAGGGCGGACGCATTACATTTCTATTCTCAGCTATTTTATATTGTAAAAATGCACAAAAAACCGCTGGTTGACGATGGAAAAAAGATGCATATTTGTTGCATTTGCCGTATTTTTAAAATACCGCAAATTCAGGTCATTCGTCCTTTTTATTTTCAAGGCGGATTCTGTATAATAAGTAAAAAGAGGTGAGGCCTATGGACGTATTTAAAGAGCTGCCGCTGAAAAAGCAGACGTACATGGAAATGCTGTTCCAGAACTGCACGGAGGAAGTCAAGTACTATATGAGAGTCATGGAGGTGGCGGAAAATGAGACGCTGATCAAAGCCGGGGAAAGGTGCAGCAATATTTACATCATTTTATCCGGAAAGGTGACCGGAATCGAATGGCCCATGAATGAAAGGCCTTACTATTTTAAGGACTATGGGCCCGGGGATTTTTTCGGAGAGATCGAGTACTTTGCGGATCTTACCAACTACCGGATCGGGGTGATCACGGCAACAAAGTGCCGGGTACTGGTGATTCCGATGGCGCCTTATATGGATTGGCTCTGCAGCGATGTGGACGCGCTGTACCTTCGGACGAAGGAAAACATGAGCAGGCTGATCTCCCAGACGGCAGATGCCCGGAAGTATCTGTTCATTGAAGGCCGGGAACGGCTGATGATGCATCTGATTCGAAAATACGAGCAGAAGCAGCCGCTGAAACAGGTGCTGGAGCTTAAGGAAAGCCGGGACCAGCTTTCAGAGGAGATCGGCTTTTCCGTTAAGACGCTGAACCGCAATATCAAAAAGTTGAAGGAGATTGATCTGATTGATATCCAAAAGGGGAAGATCGTGATCACAGAAGCTGGATATCAGGAAATGAAGCGGCATATCGGACAATACATTTATGGTGAGATCTGAAAATGTTAGAAAGCATAAGGAGGGAGAAACGATGTATGTAGGAAAAAAAGTAACCCGTGTGGATGCCTATGACAAGGTGATCGGGCGTACCAAGTATACGGATGACCTGTGCGACAAAAGCGCGTATATTGCACAGGTACTGCATTCCACGATTGCTCATGGAAGGGTGGTATCCATAGATACGAGCGAAGCGGAAAAAATACCCGGCGTGATCAGGGTATTCACTTGTTTCGACGTGAAGGAGAAGCATTATTTTCCGACGGCAGGCCATCCATGGTCCACGGATCCGGGGCATCAGGATGTGGCGGACCGTCTGGTCCTGACGGAAGAGGTCCGCTTCTATGGAGACGACATCGCCGCGGTGGTGGCGGAGGATGAAGTGTCCGCCGCACAGGCGATCCGCGCGATCAAGGTGGAGTATGAAGAGTATCCGTTTGTTCTGGATGTACAGGAGGCCATGAAGGACGGGGCGCCTCAGATCCATGAGAAGTACCCGAACAATATTTTGAAGCATACGACCATCCGAAAGGGGAATTATGAGGAAGCGATTCAGGAACCGGGACTGACCAGGGTGGAAGGCTGGTATGAGACGCCGACCGTGCAGCACTGCCATATCGAGAACTTCATCTGCTATGCGGAGATGGAGGGAGAACGCATTACGGTGGTTGCCTCTACTCAGATCCCGCATATTGTCCGCCGCGTGGTCGGCCAGGCGCTGGGCATCGGCTGGGGGCAGGTCCGGATTATCAAGCCTTATATCGGCGGCGGATTCGGCAATAAGCAGGATATCCTCTATGAGCCGCTCTGTGCATGGCTCTGTATGCAGGTGGGAGGACATCTGGTGAAGCTGGATGTTCCCAGGGAGGACACCTTTGTATCCAACCGGGTGCGACATTCCATCCGCAGCCATATCATTTCCTGGGTACGGCCGGACGGCACCTACGCGGCCCGGAAGCTGGAAGCCTTTTCCGACCAGGGGGCATATGCTTCCCACGGCCACAGCATCGTGGCAAAAGGGGCCGGCGCATTCCCGCAGCTGTATCCCTGCGACAATGTAGAGGTTGACGCATATACGATATTTACGAATAAATCCGTGGCAGGAGCCATGCGCGGCTACGGAATCCCGCAGGCTATGTGGGCGGTGGAATGCCATACCGAGGACGTGGCGGCCAAGATGGGCATGGATCCGCTGGAATTCCGTCGGAAGAATCTGATGCCGGTGGGGTATATGGATCCGTTTTCTAAAAATGAATTGTATTCTGATACCTTTAACCAGTGTCTTGACAAGGCCATGGAAGCCATTGATTATGAACGGAAGTTCAAGGAGTATCAGAACCAGACCGGAGATATCCGGCGAGGGATCGGCATGTCCGTGTTCTGGTACAATACGGCGGTGTGGCCCATTTCCCTGGAAACCTCGTCCTGTCGGATGGTATTGAACCAGGACGGCTCCCTGCAGGTGCAGCTTGGAGAGACCGAGATCGGCCAGGGGGCGGACACGGCATATACACAGATGACAGCAGATGTGCTGGGTGTGCCGCTGGAGAGTGTCCATGTGGTATCCTGCCAGGATACGGACGTGACGCCGTTCGGAACCGGGGCTTATGCGTCCAGGCAGACCTATACGGCAGGCTTTGCGATCCGCCAGACCGCGCTGCTTCTGCGGGAGCGGATTTTGAAATACGCCCAGGAGCTGACCCGGATGCCTCCTTACAATCTGGATATCGTGGACGGGAATATCGTCCGCACGACAGACGGAAGGGAACTGATGACATTGGGAGAGCTGGCCACCGAAGCACTGTACAGCCTGACGAACAGCCAGCATCTGTCGGCGGAAAGCACGTCCCAGATCAAGTCCAACGCGTATTCCTTCGGATGCACCATGGCGGAAGTGGAAGTGGATATCCCCATGTGCAGGGTGAAGCTTTTGGATATCGTCAATGTGCATGACGCCGGAAAGCTGATCAATCCGGCACTGGCAGAGGCCCAGGTACACGGCGGCATGAGCATGGGGATCGGCTTCGGGCTGTCGGAACGGCTGATGTTTGATCCGAAGACAGGGCGCGCGCTGAACAATAACCTGCTGGATTATAAGCTTTCCACCTTTATGGATCATCCGCGGCTGAAAGCGCTGTTCGTAGAGAATCCGGAGCCTACCAGTGCATTCGGGACGAAAGCGCTTGGAGAGCCGCCGACCTGTTCCGTAGCGCCCGCGATCCGGAATGCGGTGTATCAGGCAACCGGGGTCGGAGTCAATGAGGCACCTGTGAATCCGCATAACCTGTTCCGCAGATTTACGGAGGAAGGTATTTTCGAGAGTGAAGGGAGGTAAAACATTATGTATGATATAAAGGCACTTTACGAGGCGGAAAGTGTGGAGCATGCGATCCGTCTTCTCATAGAACATCCGGAGGCGCAGATCATTGCGGGCGGAAGCGATGTTCTGGTACAGATGCGGGAAGGAAAGCGCGCGGGCAAGGAGCTGGTCAGCATCTACGGTCTGGATGAGATGCGCGGCGTCAGCTATGAAGCGGACGGAGCCATCCGCATCGGTTCCCTTACCAGCTTTTCACATATCACCAGAGATCCGATCATCCAGAAGCATATCAATGTGCTGGGTGAGGCGGTGGATATGGTAGGCGGTCCTCAGATCCGCAACATCGGGACCATCGGAGGAAATACCTGCAACGGCGTGACCTCCGCAGATTCGGCTTCTACGCTCCATGCGTGGGACGCGGTGGTGGAGATCACCGGACTGGACGGGGCGCGCAGGATTCCGATCCATGACTTTTACATAAAGGCAGGCGTGGTGGATCTGCGGCCGGGAGAAATACAGACGGCGATCATCATTCCGAAGGAAGCCTATGAGGGCTATTACGGGCATTATATTAAATATGCCATGAGAAATGCCATGGATATTGCGACTACAGGATGCTCGGTCAATGTCAGGCTGTCCGCAGATAAAAAGACCATCGAGGACGCGCGGATCGCATACGGCGTTGCAGGCCCGGTGCCCATGCGGGCGCCGTCGGCGGAAAAAGCGGCTGAGGGAAAGCCGGTGTCTGAGGAAACGGTGAAGGCATTTGCAGAGACGGTCCTGGAGGATATCAATCCCAGGGACAGCTGGCGCGCTTCCAAGGCGTTCCGGCAGCACATCGCGGTGGTACTTGCCAAACGGGCGCTGAAAGAGTCTATTCGTCTTGCGGGAGGTGAGGTCAATGAGTAAACAGTATAAGCTGGTTTCCTGCACCATCAATGGGAAGCAGGTGGAAAAAATGGTGGATGTCCGTGCCTCTCTTACGGATATGCTTCGGGACGATTATCGGCTTACCAGTGTGAAAAAGGGCTGCGAGGTCGGAGAGTGCGGCGCGTGCAACGTGATCATAGACGGGGAATGCTTCAACTCCTGCATCTATCTTGCGGTATGGGCCGAGGGCAAGGAAATATTGACTCTGGAAGGTTTGGCCGGACCCAATGGAGAGATCTCCGATATCCAGCAGGCGTTTATCGATGAGGCGGCGGTGCAGTGCGGATTCTGCAGCCCCGGATTTATCATGAGCGCGGTGGAGATCCTGGAAGCAAAACGGGAATTTTCGGATGACGAGATCCGCAAGCTGATGTCCGGACACCTGTGCAGGTGTACGGGATATGAAAATATCTTCCGGGCAGTGAAGAAGACCATGCTCCGCAGACTGGGAAAAGAGAAGGAAGCGGACGAGGTTTAAAAATGTATCCAAGGCAAAGAGCCGGATGTTGAGAATCGCTGGGAGAAGCGGTCATTGACAGACCGCTTCTCCCTTTTTGACCTTTTTTCGGGAAAATCGTCATTGTCCGGCATGAGGCAGACATAAAATAAGATAGGAAAAAGGTAAAAGACCATAAGAGCTTGAGAGAGGAAAAATCTATGAAGAATAAAGAAGAAATCATCACCACCGTAAGTGAAGAAAATATTTATAAGTTAAACGGAAGGGTGCCGCTGACGAAGGCGATCCCCTTCGGACTCCAGCATGTGCTTGCCATGTTCGTGTCAAATCTGGCGCCGGTGCTGATCGTGTGCGGCGCCGCGGTTGTCCGGGGAACGGGAGAATCCCTGACCGCGGTGGAGATCACAAGGCTTTTGCAGTGTGCCATGTTTGTGGCCGGCATCGGAACCTGTCTGCAGCTGTACCCGGTCTGGAAGATCGGCTCGAAGCTGCCGATCGTCATGGGTGTCAGCTTTACCTTCCTGGGAAGCCTGCTGATGATCTGCACCAATCCGAATCTGGGTTATGAAGGCATGGTAGGAGCCGTCATCCTCGGCGGTATCTTTGAGGGCGTAGTGGGACTGAGCGCAAAGTACTGGAAGCGGTATCTGACGCCGGTGGTCTCTGCCTGTGTGGTCATTGCGATCGGACTTTCTCTCCTGCCGGTGGGAATGAATTCCTGGGGCGGCGGCAGCGGCGCGGATACCTTCGGATCCTGGTATCATCTGTTTGTGGGAGCGTTTACCCTGGTGGTATGCCTTGTATCCCGCTATTTATTGAAGGGTGTGTATAAAAATCTGAATATCCTGGTGGGGCTGATCCTGGGATATATCCTGTCCGGAATCTTCACGATCGCGGGGATCGCGCCTATGATCGATTTTTCCGGAATTACAAAGACGATCGGCGAGGTCGGATTTTTCAGTATCCCGAGACTGGTATTTTTCACAAGCCACAAGCCGGTCTTTGATATCGGCGCGTTCTTTACGATCGCCATTGTATTCCTGGTGTCTGCGGCAGAGACGACAGGGGCGACGACAGCCGTATGTACGGGGACTTTAGGGCGTGACATTAAGATCGAGGAGCTGCAGGGCTCTCTGGCTGTGGACGGATTTTCCAGTACCATTTCCGGGTGCTTCGGCTGCCTTCCGCTGACCTCTTTCAGTCAGAATGTAGGCCTGGTGACCATGACAGGAGTCATTAACCGATTCACGATCCTGATGGGGGCTATGATCCTGATCCTGGCATCCCTGTTCCCGCCGCTGGGGGCGTTCTTCAACTCATTGCCTCAATCGGTGCTGGGCGGATGTACGGTCATGATGTTTGGGTCTATCATGTACGAAGGGATGAAGATGCTGAAGGAATGTGAGTTTGATGACCGGACCATGATCCTGGTGTCCCTGGCATTCTGCATCGGCGTGGGACTGACACAGACGGACGGCAACTTTTTTGCGGCATTCCCTCAGGCTGTGGGAGACATCTTTAATGGAAACGCGGTAGCAGGCGTGTTTGTCGTATCGCTGTTGCTGAGCTTCGTTCTGCCGAAGGAGAAGAAAGAAACAAATAACGAATCATGAAATATTGTAAAGTGCGTATCCAGGTGGTGCGCGCTTTATTTATGGTGTGCTCGGCGGGTTTACGATCTAAGGGGTGAAAGTCCTTAATCCGCTCGGCAGAGGGATTGACAACGCAGAAAAAACACAATATACTGAAAAAAATGGAATTGCAAATCTGCGAATTCAATTTTAAGCCTTAAAGAGCACTCTAATAGATCAACCCAAAGTTCCAAAGAATTAGAGTGATATTTTGGAGAATGGAATGATAGAATCTATCAGAAAAAGCAAATATTAAGAACTGTGATTTGAGAAAAGAAGGGATGTGAGATTTTATGAATTATTCGGAACAGGAAGGGAAACAGTATCATATCCAGGTGGGAAAAGGTGATGTGGGAAAATATGTGATCCTGCCGGGAGACCCGAAGCGCTGCGCGAAGATCGCAAAGTATTTTGACCGGGCGGAGCTGGTGGCGGACAGCAGGGAATATGTGACCTATACCGGTTATCTGGACGGGGTGAAGGTGAGTGTGACCTCCACAGGCATCGGCGGCCCTTCGGCAGCGATCGCAATGGAGGAGCTTGTCATGTCCGGGGCGGATACCTTTATTCGGATCGGAACCTGCGGCGGCATGCAGACGGATGTGAGAAGCGGTGATGTGGTGATCGCAAGCGGCGCGATCCGAATGGAAGGGACGAGCCGGGAATATGCGCCCATCGAATTTCCAGCAGTGGCGGATGTAGAGATCGTAAATTCTCTGATCAAAGCGGCGAAGAAGCTGGAACAGGATTATCATGTTGGCGTCGTACAGTGCAAGGATTCCTTTTACGGACAGCATTCTCCGGAATTGAAGCCTGTGAGCTATGAGCTTCTGGATAAATGGGAGGCGTGGAAACGGCTGGGATGCCTGGCATCGGAAATGGAATCGGCGGCATTGTTCGTTGTGGCCAGCAGTCTGGGCGTCAGAATCGGCTCCTGCTTCCTGGTCATGGCCAATCAGGAGCGGGAAAAAGCCGGGCTGGATAATCCGGTGGTGCATGATACGGATATGGCAATCCGCATTGCGGTGGAAGCGATCCGGAATCTGATCCGGGAGGATCAGGAGTGATTCTAAATGAAAAGCGGAGAGAAATTGCTATCTGTGAAGCAGATTGGTTTGTAAAAGGAGGACATCGTATGAAGCATGAGCAGATCATGGAACTGATCGAGACAGCGGCGGACCAGCTTCAATATTCCTATGTGCCGTACTCCGGTTTCAGAGTCGGCGCGGCTCTCCTTGCACAGGATGGGAGCCTGTATACAGGCTGTAATATTGAAAACGCGGCGTATACTCCGACAAACTGTGCGGAGAGGACCGCGTTTTTCAAGGCGGTCAGCGAAGGGGTCAGGAGCTTTCGGGCAATCTGCGTTGTAGGCGGCCCGGATGGGAGACTGGAATCCTATACGCCGCCCTGCGGAGTCTGCAGGCAGGTGATGATGGAATTCTGTGATCCGGAGGAATTTGAGATCATACTGGCTACCGGAAAGGAAGACTATAAAATATATAAGTTAAGAGAGCTGATTCCGTTGGGCTTCGGGCCTGAAAATCTGGCATAGGAGATGCTTTTGGCTTGGCGGGACTGCCTGAAAATGGCTGTATCCCTGCGATATATCACAGTGCTATATCGCAGGGATACAGCCATTTTCAGGCAGTTTTTTTGTGAAACGGTTGCCGGAGCAGGCTTTCCTGTTTACTCCTGCGATGCGTCAGGCAGCCATGCCTGTGTGGATATTCGTCGGCTGACGTGAGGGCCACAAGTATCCAGCGGCTTACTGAGCAAGTATTTTGCTACTGCCTCATCCTGCATCCTGGATTTAAAGATGCAACAATGATGTAAGAGATTACATTATTGAAGCGAATCAAATTATGAAATAAATAGGTATAATTGCACAAAAAACAGGATCAAATTAAGCAATATAGGAGCTAAAAATAAGCGGATTGATGAAAAATATTTTGGATATTGACTTTTGAGTATACTATACTTACAATAAATATGTAAGTGCTTACATCATGAGGAATGGTTCACCTGATGATGTGAAAAATGGAGACGAAAGACATAGAAAAAAGAAAGGAAAGAGAAAGATGAGTCGTATGAAAAGATGGTTATCTGCAGCCTTATGTATCTGTATGGCGGCGGGGCTGGCGGGATGTGCTTCATCGGGCACCGGCGGGACATCAGGGCGCAGGAGGATTGTGCGGATCTCACACGCGCAGTCGGAGACCCACCCGGAGCATCTTGGACTGCTTGCGTTTAAGGAATACGTGGAGGATAATCTGGGAGATCGGTATGAGGTGCAGATTTTTCCAAATGAGATCCTGGGGGCGGCCCAGAGGGCGATCGAGCTGACCCAGACGGGCGCCATTGATTTTGTTGTGGCCGGCACGGCCAACCTGGAGACCTTTGCCAGTGTCTATGAGATATTCAGTATGCCTTACTTATTTGACTCTGTGGAAGCTTATCATGAGACGATGATGGACACGGATTATATGGAGCAGATCTATGAATCCACGGACGAGGCAGGCTTCCGTGTTATGACCTGGTACAATGCGGGGACCAGGAGCTTCTACGCCAAGACACCTATCGAGACGCCGGATGACCTGAAGGGCAAGAAGATCCGTGTACAGCAGTCGCCGGCTAGCGTGGCCATGACACAGGCATTCGGCGCGGCAGCGTCCCCCATGAGCTTTGGAGAGGTCTATACGGCAATCCAGCAGGGGGTGATCGACGGGGCGGAGAACAATGAGCTTGCACTGACCAACAATAAGCACGGCGAGGTTGCGAAATATTATGCCTACAACAACCATCAGATGGTGCCGGATATGCTGATCGCAAATCTGAAATTCCTGGAAGGGCTGTCGGATGAGGAACGGGAAGTATTTACAGAGGCAGCAAGGATTTCTACAGAAGTAGAGATGGAGAACTGGGATGAGCAGGTAGCAGAGGCGAAGCGGATCGCGGAAGAGGACATGGGAGTCCAGTTCTCGGAGGTCGATGTGGAGGCATTTAAAGAGAAGGTGCTGCCTCTGCACGAGGAGATGCTGGAGGAGAATCCGAAGATCAGGGATTTTTACGACCATATCCAGGAGGTCAACAAGGAAGCAGGTCAGGATAAGGAGGCAGATGAGTCATGAATGCATTGAAAACACTCCGGAAGGGGATGGATTGGGTATTAAGCTCTGCATGTTTTGTCATATTTGCGTTTATGGTATGTATCGGGACATACCAGATCGTAGTACGTTATTTCTTCAACAGTCCCAGCACGGTCTCAGAAGAGCTGCTGACATACAGTTTCACCTGGATGGCCCTGCTGTCATCCGCCTATGTATTTGGAAAAAGAGACCATATGCGTATGGGATTTTTGGCGGATAAGCTGACTGGGAAAAAGAGGCTGGCGCTGGAAGTCGTGATCGAAGCGTTGATCCTGGCATTTGCCGTGATCGTACTGATCTTCGGCGGAATCCGTATTATGAACCTGACCATGACACAGGTGACGGCATCCCTGGGAATCCCTATGGGAACCGTCTATACGGTGGTGCCGCTGAGCGGCGCCCTGATCGTGATTTATACGGTTCTCAACATCATTGACCTGTGTGCGGGAAGGATCGAACTGGGCGATACGGAGGAGGCCCAGGAATAAAGAAAAGGAGGATTTTTCTATGGATATAGCAGTATTATCCGGACTGATTATTTTAGTAATGCTTGTGATCATGCTTGTAGCCGGTATGCCGATCGCGGTGGCTCTCGGAGTTTCATCCATCTGTGCGATCCTGCCGATCCTGAATTTTGAGGCAACGGTTGTAACAGGGGCGCAGAGGATATTCTCGGGAATCTCGGTGTTCTCACTTCTGGCGATTCCTTTCTTTATCCTTGCGGGAAATATTATGAACAAGGGTGGGATCGCCGTTCGGCTGATCAACCTGGCAAAGCTGGTGACCGGACGCGCGCCGGGAGCCCTTGCCCAGACAAATGTAGTGGCAAATATGCTGTTTGGCTCCATATCTGGTTCCGGCACGGCTGCCGCGTCCGCTATGGGCTCTATCATCGGACCGATTGAAAAGGAAGAAGGGTATGACCCCAACTTTTCCGCGGCTGCTAATATTGCCACCGCCCCAACCGGGCTTTTGATCCCGCCCAGCAATGTGATGATCACATTTTCTCTGGTCAGCGGGGGAACATCCGTAGCCGCGCTCTTTATGGCGGGATATGTGCCGGGATTTCTCTGGGGGCTTGCGTGTATGCTGGTGATCTATGTACTGGCAAAGAAAAAAGGATATCAGAGTACCTCCCGGTTTACCGGAAAGGAAGCGATGCAGGTGCTGCTCCAGGCGATACCATGCCTGCTGCTGATCGTAATCGTGATCGGCGGGATCATATTCGGGATCTTTACGGCTACGGAGGGGTCGGTCGTGGCAGTCGTATACAGCCTGATCCTGTCCCTGTTTTTCTACAAATCCATCAAGCTGAAAGAGCTGCCGCAGCTTTTTAAGGACAGTGCGGAGATGACGGGGATCATCATTTTCCTGATCGGTGTTTCCAGTATCATGTCATGGGTCATGGCATTTACCGGAATCCCGACAGCGATCTCCAATGGCCTGCTGGGACTGACAGACAATAAGTTTATTATCCTGCTGATCATCAATATTCTGCTGCTGGTGGTAGGCACATTTATGGATATGACTCCGGCATGTCTGATCTTTACACCGATCTTCCTGCCCGTGTGTACGGCGCTGGGAATGAATACGATTCATTTCGGTATCATGATGATCTTCAATCTGTGTATCGGAACGATCACGCCTCCGGTGGGGACCACGCTGTTTGTGGGCGTCCGTGTGGGAAATGTAAAGATTGAGACGGTGTTCAGGCAGCTGCTGATTTACTTTGCCGCGATCTTTATCGTGCTGCTGCTGGTAACCTATATCCCGCAGATCTCGCTGTGGCTGCCGGGCCTGATGGGGTATGTATAAGTATTGATTGGATAGAACTACAGACAAAAGTGCTCCGGCAGGCTGCAGTTTGAAAGCCGATATGCCGAAGGGGAATCCTGCCGGAGGTCGGTCCCGCCGGAGCATGTCCGAATGATGGAAAAGAATTATTTTAGTTTTGGAAAGAAAGAGAGGGATTAGAATGAAGCAATTTATGGATCAGGATTTTTTGTTAAGTACGGACACTGCAAAGACATTATTTCATGAGCATGCGGCAAAGATGCCGATTCTGGATTACCACTGTCACATCAATCCGGAGGAGATCGCGAAGGACAGGAAGTTTGAGAATATCACCCAGGTATGGCTGGGCGGGGATCATTACAAATGGCGGCAGATGCGTTCGAACGGAGTAGACGAAAAGTATATCACCGGGGATGCCTCTGACCGGGAAAAGTTCCAGAAATGGGCGGAAACTCTGGAGAAGGCCATCGGCAATCCGCTGTATCACTGGAGTCATCTGGAGCTGCAGAGATATTTCGGCTATCATGGGTATCTCAATGGAAAGACAGCGGAAGAGGTGTGGAACCTCTGCAACGCGAAGCTGCAGGAGGACGGGATGAGCGTGCGCAACTTGATCCGTCAGTCCAATGTGACGCTGCTGTGTACTACGGATGATCCGGCGGATTCCCTGGAATGGCATAAAGTGATCGCAGAAGATGCCACATTTGATGTCCAGGTGCTTCCGGCATGGAGACCGGATAAAGCGATGAATATCGAGAAGCCGGATTATGCGGAGTATCTCGTAAAACTGGGGGATGCGGCAGGCATGGAGATCAGGAGCTTCGGGGATTTGAAGACAGCTCTGAAAAAGAGGATGGAATTTTTTGACAGCATGGGATGCAAGGTGTCGGATCATGCTCTGGAATATGTGATGTACGCTCCGGCGGAGGAGAGCCGTATCGAGGAGCTTTTCTCGAAGCGTCTGGAAGGCAAGGCTCTGACAAAGGAAGAGGTATTGCAGTTTAAAACAGCATACATGATCTTCGTGGGAAAGGAATATCACCGCCTGGGATGGGCGATGCAGCTTCATTACGGATGCAAGCGGGATAATAATGTGTTCCGCTTCGGACAGCTTGGGCCGGATACGGGGTATGATTGTATCGATAATTATGCGCCGTCCGCGCAGATGGCAGATTTTCTGAATGCGCTGAATGCGACGGACCAGCTGCCGAAGACCATCATTTACAGTCTGAATCCCAATGACAATGCGGCCATCGGAACTATCCTGGGATGCTTTCAGGACGCAGGGACCGTGGGGAAGATCCAGCAGGGCTCCGCGTGGTGGTTCAATGACCATAAGACCGGCATGACGGAACAGATGACTTCTCTGGCAAATTTAGGACTGCTGGGGAACTTTATTGGGATGCTGACGGATTCCAGGAGCTTCCTGTCCTATACCAGACACGAATATTTCCGGAGGATCCTGTGCGAATTGATCGGCGGATGGGTTGAGAACGGGGAATATCCGGCAGATATGGGAGTGCTGGGAGGCATGGTGGAGGATATTTCTTACCGGAATGCGGTACGGTATTTCGGATTTGATCTGTAAAGAAAAACGGCATTTGATAAAACTGCAGCACCGGTGGCTCGGGTGCTGCAGTTTTTTTATAAAAAAGGAAGAAAAAGATGTTGCGTATATTCTCCAAAAGCGGTTGTAATAAAAATGCGCATAATCATGTTTTGACAATAATGTAGGTGCGTATAATCAGAATGAGGGGATGCTGTACTAGTACAGCATTGCATTGTACGAGGCAGATGCAGTACAGCAATTTGCAAAAAGCGAACGGCTGGAAATGATTCATTACTATTCACGGCCATGAATTGTAACGATTATTTTGCCAGACAGCCCTTCATAACTTCATAAGCGCCCTTTGTCCGGATCTCTTCCAGATATCCGGCAACCGCAGACTCGAATCCATCCAGCCGGCTTAAGTCCTCGCCCCAGAAACTCTCATTGGCGCATACGGCATGTGCCAGCTCTGCGGAACTGTCATCCCTGTGTGCTTCAAAAAATTCTAAAACATAGCGGTCATCCTTGATCGGATATTCTTCCGCACCCCGGTGTCCCATCAAGGCATCCTCCGTCAGATGGTTCCCATTGAAAAATGCAATGTAAAACGCGAGGGATGCGGTGATGCATGCCGGAAGCTTTCCTGTTTTTTCTAAATATCCTTTCAGAGAAGGCATGACGCGCGCTTTCCATTTTGAGGTGGAATTGAGAGAGATTGCCAGCAGCGCATGATCAATAAACGGATTTTTAAACCGCTCTGTCACGGACGCGGCGAAGTCCTCCAATTCTTTCTTTGGAAGCGTCAGTGTGGGGATGATCTCCTCATAAATAGTCTTATTCATGAATCCCTGGATCACATCATCATTCATGCAGTCACGCACGATATTCTGCCCGGCCAGATAAGCCCCCAGTACAAAAGAGGTATGCGCCCCATTCAGGATACGAACCTTGCGCTGCTTATAGGGCTTGTGGTCATCAGTGATCAGCACCGGAAGCCCGGCCTCTTCAAAGGGAAGCTCTGTTTTCAGGGACTGCGGGCCTTCGATCACCCAGAAGCCGAAGATTTCTCCGGTATCGATCAGCTGGTCGATATATCCGTTCTCTTCGTTGATGGATTCGGCCTCGGCGCGGGGGTATCCTGTAACGATCCGGTCTACCAGTGTGGAACAGAAGACATTTTCACTTTGGATCCAGGCTGTAAAATCCTCGCCCAGGTTCCATTGCTCCGCATATTGGAGGACACATTTTTCCAGTTCTTTCCCATTGTTGTCGATCAGCTCACAGGAAAGGATCACGAATCCTTTTCCGGTTTTCTTTCCGAACGTCTGGAAACGGCGATAGAGGAACTGTGTCAGCTTGCCGGGATAGCTGTCTGCCGGGGTATCGGTAAACCGGCAGGATGGATCATACACGATCCCGGCCTCGGTCGTATTGCATGCGATGTATCTCAAATCCGGATTTTCCGCGCATGCCAGCAGTTCGTCGAATTCTATATAAGGGTTCAGGCATCTGCTGACACAGGAAATGATCCGCTTCCGATTCACCTTCTGTCCATTCTGAAAGCCGCGCAGATAAAGGGTATAGAGTCCTTCCTGCTCATTGATCATATCGGCAAGCCCCGGCGCGATGGGCTGGCACAGGACGACCTTGGAGTTGAAGCCTGTCTTTTCATTTAATACATCGATAAAATAATCTACAAAGGCACGGAGAAAGTTGCCTTCTCCGAACTGCAGTACCCGCTCCGGTGCTTCGTGAAGCAGGTAGCCGTCATAGTTTATATCTTTTAAGGTCTGATAGCATAATTTTTTCATGATGATTCCTTTCTTTCAATAAGTAAATTAAAAAGCAGAATATGTTACTGTCTGCACGGTCTGTCTGCTGTGGCGTGAGGGCGGCAGTACAGGCAATTCACGCAGTTCGCTTTATAAGGTCACACCCTGCTTGAAGATCGCAAAATCATGGAAGCCTGCTTCCTCAGATTTTACCTTTTCCCCGGAAGCGGTTCGGATCACCTTGTCAAAAAGCTGCTCCGCCAGTTCATTCAGCGGTGTCCCCTCTACCATAGTCCCGCAATTGAAGTCGATCCAGTTGGACTTCCGTTCATAGAGCGCGGAATTGGTGGAGATCTTCATGGTCGGCACCGGGCAGGCAAAGGGAGTGCCCCGCCCGGTCGTAAACAGGACGATATGCGCTCCGGATGCCGCCAGAGCCGTAGATGCCACCAGGTCATTTCCCGGGGCGCTTAACAGATGCAGTCCTTTGCCGCGGATCGGCTCCCCGTAGGAGAGGACTCCGCGTACAGGCGCGCTTCCGGACTTCTGTGTACATCCCAGAGACTTATCCTCCAGGGTGGAGATGCCGCCCTTCTTATTTCCGGGGGACGGATTCTCATAAATCGTCTGATTATGGCTTTTAAAATATTCTTTAAAATCGTTGATCAGGTCCACGGTCTCTTGAAACAGTTCTTCCGTCTCGCAGCGGTTCATGAGCTGAGTTTCCGCTCCGAACATTTCCGGAACCTCGGTCAGGACGGTGGAGCCGCCCTTGGAGATTAAAAGGTCGGAAAACGCGCCAACGACAGGGTTCGCCGTGATGCCGGACAGACCGTCGGAGCCGCCGCACTTCATGCCGATGACCAGCTCGCTGCAGGGGATGGACTCCCTACGGAACTGCCCGGCATATTCCGCAAGCTCCCGGATGATATCAAGAGCATCCGCAATCTCATCCTGTGATTCCTGGCAGACAAGGAAACGGACACGCTGAGGGTCATAGTCTCCAATGTATTTTTTCAGTTCTTCAATATTGCTGTTCTCGCATCCCAGGCCGAGGACCAGTACGCCTCCTGCGTTGGGGTGGCAAATCAGGTCGGCAAGAATCTGCCGGGTATGCTCCTGATCATCGCCCATTTGGGAGCAGCCGTAGGGATGAGGAAATGCGGAGATCTCGTCAATCTGTTCCGTAAGGTAGGCCTGGGCCTGCCGCTCAATAGACGTGGCTATATTATTGACACAGCCTACGGTCGGGATGATCCAGATATTGTTGCGGACACCGACCTTTCCGTCTGCCCTGCGGTAGCCCTGGAAGAAGGTTGGCGCGGAAGGCGTAAGGGAAGAAGCCTGCGGTTCATAATGATAAGTCAGTACATCACCCAGACCGGTCCTCAGATTATGAGTATGGATCCAGGAGCCGGCTCCTACCGATTCTTTGGCAAATCCGATGGGACTTCCGTACTTGATGACCTGTTCACCCTCCGAAAGGGGTGTCAGAGTAAACTTATGTCCCTGGGGAATGTCTTCGGCCAGTATAACGGTCTGCGAGTCCACCTGGAACGTACTGCCCTCGGACAGGGGACACAGGGCAACCGCTACGTTATCCTGGGGATGAATTTTGATAAATTCCTGCATAAAGATTCCTTTCTGAAATAGAGAGCTTCTGTTAATATGTGATAATTGGTTCGGTTCGTTTCTTACTTAATGTAAGCGCTTACATTAAGTTTACTATAAAACAGGAAAGGAGTCAATAGAAAAAGCAAAAAAGTTGAAAAAAATGTGAAAAATCTAGAGATAAGGTTTGCTTTTTTGTGAAAAATATTATAAAATTTAGAGTAGTGATGGAATCAAAAATGAAAGAACTTACAACCATAGCGTTTGCGAGTGCCGGAAAGGATGGAATGTTAAGCAGGTGTTTTGAACTGTGCGATCGGAGAGATAGACCAGTCAAGATGTATAAGCTATTTCCATACAGTGCCTAAGAGGTGACAGGATGAATATTTACGATATAGCAAAGCTGTCGGGGGTTTCGATCGCTACCGTTTCCAGGGTTGTGAACGGAAGTCCCCGTGTCAGTGAAAAAACAAAGCAAAAGGTTCTTGCGGTGATGGAAGAATCGGAATATACGCCGAATGTATTTGCGCGGGGACTGGGGCTGAACTCCATGAAGACCATCGGCATCCTCTGCCCGGATATCTCCGATCAGTACATGGCGGAGGCGGTTTCGCATCTGGAAAAACGTCTCCACGAATGCGGATACGACTGCATCCTGGGCTGCAGCGGGAGCATGCAGGAGGCTAGGGAACACCATACCAGGCTGCTACTCTCCAAGCGGATCGATGCACTGATCCTCGTGGGGTCTCTGTATGCAGGATCGGGAAAGGACCCAGAAGAGACGGAGTATGTCCGCGCGGCAGCACAGCAGGTTCCGGTATTCATGATCAACGGATATGTGGAGGGGGAAAACATCTACTGCTCCTATGGGGATGACCGGCAGGGGGCATACGATGTGACCCGGGCGCTGATCCGCCGGGGGAAAAAAAGGATTCTCTTTTTATACGATTCGCAGACATACAGCGCGCGGCAGAAGATGGAAGGATATGAGAGCGCGCTGACGGACGCGGGATATCCCATACTCGGGGATCTGAAGTATTATATCCGTCCATTCGGCATGCATCAGCCGGAGGAAGCCGGTTTTGCTGAATTTTCAGAAAATTCGGCGGGCTATGTGCAGAACAAAGTGCTGTATGTAAAGGAAATGCTGCTGGCGCACCGGACACTGGAATTTGACAGTGCATTTGCATGCAATGACGGCCTGGCTGTCGGAGTGCTCAAATATGCCAGGGCAAAAGGGCTGGCCGTGCCGGAGGAGCTCAGCGTGGCAGGATATAACAATTCCACGATGGCTGTCTGCTGTGAGCCGGAGCTGACATCGGTGGATAATCAGGTGAAGCGGCTCTGCAACGACGCGGTTGACCGGATGCTGGAGGTGCTCCAGGGAAAAGAGGATGTGGAGCAGGACCATAAGGTGCGGTGTGAGATCGTAAGAAGATGCTCTACGGATTTTTGAGTGTCATTTAAAATTGGTTGTAATTTACAATTAAATTCACATAAGGAGGTACATCACATGTTACACGAAGTAAAATTCCAGTCATTCAACGAGCGCGACGAGGTCTACGGATGGATCTATGTTCCGGCGGCAAAGCCGAAGGGCATCGTTCAGGTGATCCACGGCTACGGCGAGCATTCCAGGCGGTATCTGCATATGATCGTGAGGTTCATGGACGCCGGATTCATCGTGGCGGCCGACGACCACGTAGGCCATGGCAAGACCGCCCTGGAGAATGACACTTGGGGCGACTGGGGAGACAAGGGCTGTCATACGATGATGGAGGACGAGCATAAGCTGAAAGAATTGGTATGTGAGAAATATCCGGAGCTTCCCTATTTCCTGTTCGGCCACAGCATGGGCTCCTTTATCGTAAGGGACTACATCGCAAAATACGGAAGCGAGCTTGCGGGCGCGACCATCTGCGGGACATCCGGCGTATTTCCGGGAGCGGAGGACGTGGCAAAGGAACTGGAAAAGGCAGTTGCCGACGGAAAAGGAAAGGAATCCGACCCGGCGTACGCGGGCAGCCTGCTGGGATGGATGTGCGAGCGGTGCGGCGAGGTCAGCATCGGAAATGAATGGATCTGCGCGGACCCCTACGTACAGAGAGACCATGCGGAGGATCCTTTCGACGCGTTTACAAAGCCTACATCGAACCAGTCTCTGCTTTACTTTGTACAGATGATGCATGTGATCAGCGGTACGGAATGGGCCGAACAGGTTCCAAAGGACCTGCCCATCTACAACATCGGCGGCGACCAGGACCCGGTAGGACAGTACGGAAAGGGAATCTATGAGGTCAGCAACTGGCTGTACGAGACCGGGCATACCGTGGATACAAAGGTATATTCCGGCTTCCGCCACGAGATCCACAATTATGCGGAGATCAAGGATGAAGTGGAATATGGTGTCATTGCATTTATGAACCGGCATCTGTAGAATGCTCTGTGGTCTCCCGCCGGAACAATATGGGGGGGACCACTTTGTGAACCGGCTTGTCTAAAGGAACCGGTTTTCTTTTTTTCTGTTCCGTCATCTGCTCTACAAGGAGGCGCACGGCTTCGTAGGCGAGTTGATCGATCTGCTGTCCGATCGTGCTGATGGGAAGGACAGCTTCACGGGATATGGGGGAATTGTCAAAACCAACCAGGAGATAATCATCAGGCAATGTGCCGTATTTCCTGATGAGCAGATTCAGCATCACATTGGCAAGCGTGTCGCTGGAGATGAAAATTCCCTTCTTCTGTCCCAGATAAAGACTTTCCAGTCCATCAAGGATTGTCTGGATCTGCGTCAGTGCACTTTTGTAGTCATGTCCAAATTCTTTTTGGATGATCTGGTAATTCAGGCCGTTTTCACGGCAGAAATCGGCAAAGCCCCTGAGGCGTCCATAAGCAGGAATATCTTCTGATGCAGGGGAGTTGATATGGATCAGGATGTCACATTTATGCCTGGCAAGAAGGGCAGCCGCCTGATATCCGCCCATGTGGTTATCCGTATTTACGCTGCATACATACCGGTCCTCACGCTCAATCGTAACGATGGGGATCGAGAGTCCGGCAAGCGCTTTCGATGATATCGTATGGCTTAAAATGATCATCCCCTCAATCTTATAGGCAAGAAGTTCCTGAATATAACGGCGTTCCGTTTCTTCACTTTTATTGCCGACAAATATCAGGAATTTATAATTGAAAACCTCATATGTGGACAAAATCTGATTCAGTATTTCCGAATAGAAATGGTAATACAGGTCCGGAATGATGATACCGATAAATTCTGTTTTGCCATTTGCAAGGATTCGCGCTACTTTATTCTCTTGATAGCCCAGTTTAACAAGAGCATCAGAAATAATCTGCTGGTTTTCCAGCGTAAGAGAGTCCGGGTTATTAAAATATCTGGAAATGGTAGTTTTCGAAAAGTTCGTGTAATTTGCGATATCGCTGAAGGTCACATTCTTTTTCTCTTTCATAGTGGTAATGCCTTTCTTTACGAGCAGATCCTGCTGTATGCTCCCTTGCGGAGCAGATGCAGGCTCTATACAGATCAGTATATCAAAAACAAAAATTACAGACAAGATGTAATCGGTAAAGTAACCGGTTTTGTGAAATGTGCATAAATACAGGCGGACAAAATCGTCGCTTTTCATAAAAAGGAAATTGAGGTTTGACTTTGCTGCCTATCAATGTTAATATATCAATAAAGTAACCGGTTACTTTACCGGTTACTACAACAATAGAGTTATAAAGAAAAGGAGGAATGAGTCATGAGAAAGAACGTATTAAGAGGCATTTCACTGGGGCTGGCCCTTGTGCTGGCGCCGGCCATGCTGACCGGATGCAGATTCGGTTTCGCGAGTGACCCGGATGATCCGAATGAAGAGGTAAAAGAAGAGCCGATCGATACCTCTGTGGACACATTCGAGTACGACAGCGCGCTGTCAGGCACGAATATCACACTGTTAAACTCAAAGGCGGAGATTCAGGTGGCGCTGGAGAAGATGGGAGAGGAATTTGAGAAGAAGTCCGGGGTTCATGTGGAGGTGATGCCGGTAACAGATGATTCCCCTTATACAAAGGTAGTCAGCCTGTACAATTCAGGGAATCCGCCCACAATGTCCATCCTGGATACAACGGACGTCATTGCGCTGGCAGAGGAAAAAGCGGCGGATCTGTCGGAAGAGGACTGGACCGAGGAGGCGGAAGGCTATCTGACAGAGGTGAACGGCAAGGTATACAGCCTTCCCCTGTGTATTGAGGGACGCGGTATGATTTATAATAAGACAGTGATCGAGGATGCTCTTGGAGAGGAATTTGACCCGGATTCGATTACTACGCTGGAGAATTTTACAGCGCTTCTGGACAGGCTGGTAGATGCCGGTATCGAGAAGCCTGTCTCTATGGCAAAGGAAGACTGGTCACTGGGGGCGCATCACCTGCAGTTTGTCTATGAGACCTATGACGGGACTTCCGAAGGTGCACAGGAAGTGATTAAACAGATCAAGGATGGGACGATGGACTTACATTCCTATGACCGGATGCAGGAATTTCTGGATATGTTTGATGTCTTAAAAGAGTACAATGTGGCCAAAGGGGATCCGCTGGGAGCAGATTATGACGAGATGGCGATTGACCTTGCGGACGGGAAGACGGCATTCTGGTTCAACGGAAACTGGGCATGGCCGAACCTTTCCGAAGCAGGAGCAGAGAATGAGGATGCATATGGTTTCCTGCCCTATTTTATGAACAACGATGAGGATGATTTTGCAAACCGGCAGATACAGGGTTCTCCCTCCAAGCAGGTGATGCTGGACGGACAGATTGCCTCAGAAAAAGAACAGGCTGCGGCAAAAGAATTTTTGAACTGGATCGTTTACAGTGAGATCGGACAGCAGATGATGGTAAAGACATGCAACCTGATCCCGCCGTTTCAAAATAATCCATATGAGCCAAGCGACCCGCTGAGCCGGGATATCTATGAAAAAGTACATGAGGGCCGTGCGTTCAATGCATCTGCGATCGTACCCAATGACCATTGGGCTGTGCTGGGCGCGGCAATGCAGAAATATCTCGCAGGGAGAAGCGACAGGGAAGAGCTGATTACATCGATTCAGGAATATTGGGATGAACAGGAATAGAGGAGGACATGATGAAGTCGAAAAATAATGGAAAAGATTTCTGTATTTTTGCGCTGCCGGGGCTGTTTTGCTTTATTGCAGTGGTGGTCATTCCGTTTGTATATGGAGTGTATCTGACTATGACAGACTGGAACGGAGTATCTGCAGTAAAGAACTTTGTAGGGCTGAAAAATTTCGGAGGAGTGATGAAGGACGCACAATTCTGGATTTCACTGCTTCTGACATTTAAGTACGTGATTTTTGTGGTTGTGATCGTAAATGTGATGGCATTTGGAATTGCCTACCTTCTGACCAGGGGGATGAAAGGACAGAATTTCTTCCGCGCAGGATTTTTTACGCCAAATCTGATTGGAGGAATCGTACTGGGATATATCTGGCAGTTTGTATTTTCCAGAGTCTTTGTAAATATCGGAGAATCCACGGGATGGACTGCGTTTGAGGTGTCCTGGCTTTCTGACCCGTCGAAGGCATTTGCCGCATTGGTGCTTGTATCCGTATGGCAGTTGTCCGGCTATATGATTCTGATCTATGTGGCCGGATTTATGGGACTCAGCGAGGATGTGATGGAAGCGGCAAGCATCGACGGCGCTTCCGGATGGAGAAAGATGAGGAGCATCGTGATGCCGCTTATGATGTCTTCCGTGACCATCTGCCTGTTTTTAACACTTTCCCGTGCGTTCATGGTATATGATGTGAACTTATCCCTGACAGCGGGCGCGCCTTACGGGACTACGGAAATGGCGGCCATGCATGTCTATGAGAAGGCATTTACATCCAGGCAGTTCGGCGTGGGTCAGGCAGAAGCATTGATCCTGTTTATCATTGTAGCGTGTATCAGCGGGATCCAGGTATATCTGACAAAGAAGAAGGAGGTTGAGGCATAATGCAGCAGACAGTAGTGGGCGGAACAAAAAAGAAAGCGGCGGATATGCTGGCAATGGCCGGATTGATCGTTATATTTATTGCGTACATGTTTCCATTCCTCATGGTGGTGATCAATTCGCTGAAACAAAAACGAGATATCATCAAAAGCCCGTTTTCATGGCTGTTTACGATCAAGGGCTTATCTTTTGACAACTTTGTAAAGGCATTTACGCAGATGGATTTCCTGAACGCATTTAAAAATTCTCTGATCGTAACGGTATCGGCAACGGCGCTCGTGACCCTGTTCGCGGCAATGCTGGCATACTATATCGTGCGTCATAAAAACTGGATCTCGAAGATTACGTTTGCCCTGATGGTGGCGTCCATGATCATTCCGTTCCAGGCGATCATGATTCCGCTGGTGAGCATTTACGGCGGGACGCTGAATATATTGAACCACCGGCTGACATTGATTTTCATGCATACCGGATTTTCCATGGCAATGTCGGTATTTATGTTCCACGGATTTATCAATGGAAATATACCGATCGCGCTGGAGGAAGCGGCTTATATCGATGGGTGTACACATTCCCAGACATTTTTCAAGATTGTATTTCCGCTGCTTAAGCCGATCATTTCCACAATGGTGATCTTAAATGCGCTGGCATTCTGGAATGATTTCCTTCTGCCGTCGCTGGTACTGACGGATAAGGAACTGCTGACGCTGCCGCTGTCTACCTACAGCTTTTATGGAACCTATTCGGCAGACTACGGCACGATCATGGCAGGACTTCTGCTGTGCGTTGTTCCGATCCTGATCTTGTATGTAGTATTGCAGAAACAGATCATCAATGGCGTGGTAGCAGGAGCTGTAAAATAAGAGCTTTTTAAAATAACAGCAGGAAAGGGGAAGCATGTGAAAAATATATTGCATTTAAAAGCGCCTGGAAATTGGATAAATGATCCAAACGGATTTATTTATTACCAGGGAAGGTATCACCTGTTTTACCAGTGCTTCCCCTATGCGCCCGTATGGGGAACCATGCATTGGGGGCATGCGGTAAGTGAAGATTTGGTGCATTGGGAGCATCTGGATATTGCGGTATTCCCGACTAAAAGATATGACAGCAACGGAGTATTTTCCGGAAGCGCGCTGGAGAAAGACGGCAGGCTGTACCTCTATTATTCCGCAGTGCGGTATCTGGAAGAAGAGGAAGAAAATATCCATATCCCGGTGCAGGACGTCTATGAAACAAGCCAGGCAATGGTGGTTTCTGAGGATGGATTTCAATTTGACAACTGGAATGGGAAAAGACAGATCATTCCGGTGATCCGGGATGAACAGATTGCTGACGCGGGACATACGCGCGATCCAAAAGTATGGTATGACAGCGGAAGCTATTATATGGTCCTGGGCAGTACGTTTAGGGAAAAGGAAGGCCGCGCCGTGTTTTTCCGGAGCAGGGACGGGGAACACTGGCAGTATGCCGCGCAGTATAGGAACCCAAGCTTCGGCAGGATCCTGGAATGTCCGGATTTATTCCGGCTGGGAGACAGATATGTGTTTGTCGGGTCCGCAATGTATACGGAGGACGCGGAGAACGGATATGAACACCAGTCGGTCACCGCACTGGCAGAGTTTGACAGCCGTACATGCACCATGGAAATATCCTCAGAATTTCAATATGTGGATTATGGTATGGATCTGTACGCTCCTCAGACCAATGTGGACCGGGAGGGAAGAAGAGTGCTGATCGGCTGGATGAGGATGCCGGAGGCCGTAAAGGAGGAAGGAAAAAAAGACTGGAACGGGATGATGAGCCTCCCGAGGGTCGTGGAGATCGCAGAGGAGCATATTTATTTCAGAATCCATCCGGAGGTGGAAAAATATTTTTCCGCAGAAAAGGAAGATAAGAGGCATATGGATCCGGGTATGCCCTGCCGTATCAAAACAACGCTGTCGGAAGGGGAATATCTGGAAATCGGAGGGTACAGGATCTGGGTTGAAAATGGATCTGTGAAAACGGACCGCAGCCGGGTATTTGCCGGGACAGATGGCCGGGCAGCGGTGTGCGGCACGCCGACAAGTCTGGAACACTGCGGTTTGGATATATTTGTGGAACCGAATCTGATCGAGGTCTTTATTAATGACGGCGAATATGTGATCAGCAATGTGGTCTATGGTCTGGGAAACCGGATTACCGGATATGTGGAACATGTTTATACAGGATGAATATCTATGAAAAATAAAAAGGCGCCTGCCACGCCGGAGGAGAGAACTCCGGTGCGGCAGGTGCTTTTTGGTATATCAGGGAAGGACAAGATATCTTTGATGACGGTTTCCTGCATTTTGGGGAGGATGATCTATTTGGCACTAACGGATGATGCCAAATTTGTTTTTCTATTTGTTGAAATAAAAGACAGGCCAAGTTTATAATAAACATACGATGAAGAAAACGTGATTGGCCGATCGCACTTCTGAATACCAAAAGAAAATGAGGTGTGGAATTTATGAAAGAAAAAGTACAGTTATTTGGAAGATCCCTAAGCGGCATGGTCATGCCCAATATCGGAGCTTTTATTGCCTGGGGACTGATTACCGCGTTATTTATCGAGACGGGCTGGATGCCCAACGAACGGATCGCGCAGCTGGTCAGCCCCATGTCATCCGTGCTGCTGCCCCTGCTGATCGCATATACGGGAGGAAATGTGGTCGCGGGACAGCGGGGCGGAGTGATCGGCGCCATTGCGACCATGGGTGTGATCGTGGGTTCGGATGTTCCCATGTTTATCGGAGCAATGGTGGTAGGCCCTCTTTCTGCATGGGTGATCAAAAAATTCGACAAGCTGATGGAAAATCATGTAAAAGCCGGATTTGAGATGCTGGTCAATAACTTCTCACTGGGGATCATCGGCGCGGTTCTTGCGGTTCTTGCCATGTACGGCGTGACGCCGCTGGTCAGCACTTTGAACGAGTGGATGGGTATCGGGGTCGGCTTCTTTGTAAAACATGGCATTCTTCCGCTTACCAGCCTGTTTATCGAACCGGCCAAGGTCCTCTTTTTAAATAACGCGATCAACCATGGAATCCTGTCTCCGATGGGGATTCAGCAGGTGGAGGAAATGGGCAAATCCATCTTCTTCCTGTTAGAAGCCAATCCGGGTCCCGGGTTGGGTGTCCTGCTGGCTTACTGTATTGCCGGAAAAGGAAATGCGAAGAGCTCAGCGCCCGGTGCGGTGATCATTCATTTTTTCGGGGGGATCCATGAGATCTATTTCCCATATATCCTCATGAATCCCCTGCTCCTCCTTGCAACGATCGCAGGCGGGGCAGCCGGAGTGTTTACCTTCAACCTGATGGGCGTGGGACTGACGGCGCCTGCTTCACCGGGCAGTATCCTGGCACTGGTGATGATGGCGGAGCGGCATTGTTACGTGGGGCTGTTCCTGGGCGTGCTGGCAGCGGCGGCGGTTTCCTTTGTGATCGCGGTTCCACTTTTGAAATTCATGGGAAAAGATACGTCTCTGGAAGAAGCGCAGCAGAAAAAGGATGCTATGAAAAAACAGGCAAAGGGAATCAAGGATGACAGCAGCGCGGCGGGAGAGCCTGCAAAGGGACAGGGAAAGATCCGCAAGATCGCGTTTGCCTGCGACGCGGGAATGGGCTCCAGCGCCATGGGAGCAACCGTACTGAAAAAGAAGATTGCGGCAGCCGGACTGGAAGGGATTGAGGTCATACATACACCGGTGTCCAGTATTCCGGCCGACGTACAGATTGTAGTGACGCACCAGGAGCTGGGAGAACGCGCGGAGCGCAGCAATCCCAACGCGGAGCGGGTTCTGATCACAAATTTCCTGACGGCACCGGAATATGATATCCTGGTGGAAGATCTGAAGAAGAGGAATCAAGGATAATACAGAAAGCCTGTCACTGGTAGCTTTTCTATACAAAAGAAGGGGAGGGGCTATGGATATTTCGGCTCGTATGAGACAGATCCTGCTGGTACTGCTTCAGGAGGAAAGACCCATTTCTGTGAAGCTCCTGGCGGAGCAGATCGGAGTGAGCAAACGGACGGCTCAAAGAGAACTGGAATATATGGAAAGTACGCTGAAAGCGTATGAAGTCCGTTTTTCGTCAAAGACTGGCGTGGGCGTCTGGCTGGAAGGCAGCGAGGAGGAAAAGAAGCGTCTTCTTGCCGAACTCAGCCAGGGAAATCCTTATGATGTGAGCAACCGGGAGGAGCGGCGGAAGCGGCTCGTCCTGGAACTGCTGAGAGAAAAGGGGCTGAAAAAGCTGTATTATTACAGCAGCCAGTTCGGTGTCAGTGAGGCTACGGTCAGTGCGGACCTGGAAGCTGTGGAAAGCTGGCTGACCGGGTATGGCCTGCAGATCAGCCGGAAGCCGGGAAGCGGAATCGAAACCAATGGAAGCGAGGAGGATTACCGCAGGGCGATCCGCGCGTTTATTGAAGAAAATATAGATACGAAGGTACTGCGGGAAGCCTATGAGGAGGAAACCACGGTGCTGGATCCGCAGGATCTTTTGCTGAAAAGCGAGATCGGGCAGGTGCTGAACAACGATGTACTGAAACGTGTGATCCGCTGTATCGCGGGGATGGATCATCTCCAGGTAAAGTCCCTGACGGAAAATTCCTATGTGGGGCTCGTGATCCATATTACCATTGCCATTGACCGGATCCTCAAGGATGAGACGATCGAGCCGGGCAGCAGCTGGGGGGAACAGCTTGAACGAGATGAGGATTACCTTCTGTCGGAGGAGATCGCGGCGGAGCTGGAAGAGGAATTCGGAATCCGCTTTCCGACGATGGAGATTTCCTACATCTGCCTGCATATCAAGGGTGCCAAGCATGAGCGGATACGGTGGAATGCCGGGGAAGCCCTGACGATTGAAAACCGGGAGCTGCAGTATCTGGTCAATGAGATGATTGATGCCTTTGACCCAGTGCAGGCATGCCTGCTCAAACAGGACGAGGGATTTATCCAGGGGCTTTTGGCGCATCTGCAGCCGACCCTGATCCGGATCATATATGGAATGCATATTCAGAATCCCATGCTTGCGGAGATCCGGGAGAGCTACCCGGAGATTTACCGGAAATGTGTTCATGTGGCGGCGGTTCTGGAGAAGAAGACGCAGCGGGAGGTGCCGGAAGAGGAGATTGGTTTTCTGACGGTACATTTCGGCGCTGCGGTATTCCGCCTGGAGGGACGCAGGGAAAATATACGGAAGGTCCATGCGGGAGTGATCTGCTCCAGCGGGATCGGGATCTCCCGTCTGATGGTGTCCAAGCTGGAGAAAACCTATAAGGATCGGATGGTCCTGACGGCATACGGAAAAAATGATATTACGCCGTACATCATCGGAAAAACAGATTTTCTGATTTCCACGATTCCCATGGACCCCCAGGATATCCCGGTCGTTTCCGTGAATCCGCTTTTGAATAAGGAGAACATGGAAGAAGTACGGGAAATGATCCTGCGGTATGAGAGAATGCCGGAAAAGCACAAAGAGGAAAATGAGTTTTCCGTGAAGCTGGAGGAGATCAATCTGGTTGCCGTACAGATCAAGACGATTCTGAAAAATATGGAATTTTTTAAGGTAGACAATGACATTACCTTTGAGGAGCTTTTGATTGCGGTAGGGGAAAAAATGTCCCCCTATTCGGACCGCAGCGGACAGATCCAGGAAGACCTGATGCGCCGGGAACGGATTTCCTCCCAGGTCTTTGCGGAATTTGGGTTCGCGCTTCTGCATACCCGGACAAAGGGCGTGCTGCGGCCGGAGTTTGCGGTCTGTATGACGAAAGATCTGGAAGCATTTCAGGATCCATATTTTAAGGGAATTCGGACTGTGATCATTATGCTGGTGCCGATTGACGGGAATGGACAGATCAATAACGAGATCATGGGATATATCAGCAGCATGCTGATCGAAGAATACGAATTTCTGGAAGTACTGGCACGGGGGGACAAGGAGGAGATCCGGGAGCTGCTTTCCAGGTATCTGAAGGAATATTTCAACCGATATCTGGCGAAGGTGTGATATGTGACCGCACTGTTACTGTTCAAGGTGCCTTTGCGCATTGCTGCAAGGCATCCGGCCAGTAAAATAGCGGTTCTGGCGCTATCGGATAGTGCCAAATCCCATTTTCTATTTGTTGAAAAGAGATGTTTCCGGGGCATATAATAAGGACACAAGGAACAAATCCTCCGGGAAAATGAAAAGAGATAGAGAGGACACAGGTGGTCAATATGTTTTTTAAGAAAAAGGAAGAAAAAAAAGAAAAAAAAGAAAAAAAGGAATTACTGTACCGTGAAAACGTACATGTAAACTGCGAACCCGATACAAAGGAGAACATCATCCGCAAGGTGGGGCAGATGCTGGCGGATTCCGGATATGTGGAGCAGCCGTATGTAGACGGGATGGTGGAAAGAGAAAAAACGTTTTCCACATTTATGGGAAACGGACTTGCGCTTCCCCATGGAATCGAAGCCGTAAAGGACCAGATCAAGGCATCCGGGATCGCCGTGATGACATTCCGGGACAGCGTGGACTGGGACGGGGAAGAGGTGAAGGTCGTGATCGGAATTGCCGGCGTGGGCGAGGAGCATATGGATATCCTGTCGTCCATCGCAGAGAAGATGTTGGATGACGCGACTGCGGAACAGATCAAGACATGCGACGCGGATACGCTGTACCAGATTCTTTCCGGAAAGGAGTAGAGAAGGATGATCATAACAGTCACGATGAACCCGGCTATTGACAAGACGGTGGAGATCGACACGCTCAAGCCCGGCGGTCTGAACCGGATCCGGAAGGTGGAGTATGACGCGGGCGGCAAGGGGATCAATGTATCCAAGACGATCCATGAGCTGGGCGGCGAAAGCATCGCTACCGGTTTTCTGGGAGGGAATGCCGGAAGGACTATAGAAAATGTGCTGGACGCGCGGAAGATCATGCACGATTTTATCTGGGTAGACGGGGAGACAAGAACCAATACCAAGGTGTTTGAAGAAAACGGAGCAGTCACTGAGCTGAATGAGCCGGGGCCGGCCATTTCAGAAGAACAGATAGGGAAATTAATGAATAAACTGGAAAACTATGCAGGAGTGAATACGTTGATCGTACTTTCCGGCAGTATTCCGGGCGGCGTGGGCAAGGACATTTATGAAAAGATCATCAGGATGGCTCATGAAAAAGGCTCCCAGGTTCTGATGGACGCGGACGGCGAGGTGTTCCGCCTGTCTCTGGAGGCAGGCCCGGATATCATCAAGCCGAACCGTGTGGAACTGGAAGAATATGCAAGAATTGATTACCGCGCGTCAGGGAAGGAACTCCTGGAAATGACCCGGAAGCTGATGAAAAAGGGAATCCATACGGCGGCAGTCTCCATGGGGAAGAGTGGCGCAATGTTCGTGCGAGGCGGATATGAAGCGGTCTGCCCGGCCCTTCCGGTGAAGGCGCATTCTACGGTAGGCGCGGGAGACGCGATGGTGGCGGCGCTGGCGTATGCATGGGATCAGAAGCTGGGAGACGAGGAAACCGTCAGGTTGTGTATGGCGGCATCGGCAGGAGCGGTTACGACGATCGGAACGAAGCCTCCGGCGAAGGAACTGGTGGAAGAGCTGAAAATGCAGGTGAAGATTGAAAGTGTACAATAAATTTGAATCAATGAGGAGTGAGCAAAAATGAAGACAAGAGCAGTCAGAATGTATGGAACGAGAGACCTGAGATTGGAGGAATTTGAATTGCCGGAGATCAGGGAGGATGAGATCCTGGTGAAGGTCATGAGCGACAGTATCTGTATGTCTACCTATAAGCTTGCGGAGCAGGGCAAGAAGCACAAACGTGCGCCCCAAAATATCGACACCAATCCGGTTATCATCGGACATGAATTTGCGGGTGTGATCGTGGAAGTGGGAGAGAAGTGGAAAGACCAGTTCAAGCCGGGCATGAAGTTCGCTCAGCAGCCGGCGCTGAATTATAAAGGAAGTCTGGCTTCCCCCGGATATTCTTATGAATTCTTCGGAGGGGCATGTACCTACTGCATCATCCCTCACGAGGTGATGGAGCTGGGATGCCTGATGCCCTACGAGGGAGACAGCTTTTTCGAAGCGTCTCTGGGTGAGCCCATGAGCTGCATCATCGGAGGCTACCATGGAAATTACCACACCAACAAGAGGAACCATGATCTGGCGGTGGGTACGAAACCGGATGGCGACATCATCATCCTGGGCGGCTGCGGCCCCATGGGACTGGGGGCGGTGAGCTACGGAATCCAGATTGAAAACAGGCCGAAGCGGATCGTGGTGACGGACATTGACGATGCTAAGATCGAGCGCGCAAGGGAAGTGATCCCGGAAAGCAAGGCGGCGGAAAACGGAGTAGAGCTCCTCTATGTGAATACGGCGAAGATGGAAGATCCGGTGGAAGGTCTGCGGGCGATCACAGGCGGAAAGGGTTATGATGATGTGTTTGTATATATCCCCAACCGTAAGGTGGCGGAGATGGGCGACCAGCTCCTGGCATTTGACGGCTGCATGAACTTCTTCGCAGGCCCCACGGACAACCAGTTCAAGGGGGAGATCAACCTGTATAATGTACACTATACAAGCGCGCATATCATGGGAACGACCGGGGGAAATAACGACGACCTGATCGAGGCGAATGACCTGGCCGCGAAAGGAAAGATCGAACCGGCTGTGATGGTGACCCACGTGGGCGGCATTGACAGCATCGCGGATGCAACTCTGAACCTGCCCAAGATTCCGGGTGGAAAGAAGCTGACTTATACACAGTTCGATATGCCGCTGACGGCGATTGAGGACTTTGGAAAGCTGGGAGAAAGTGATCCGCTGTTCAAAAAGCTGGACGAAGTGTGCAAAAAGAACCGGGGGCTGTGGAGCGCGGAGGCGGAGCGGATATTATTCGAGCACTTCGGCGTGGAGCAGTAATGCCGTAAAATAAAGATATAAATACGGAGCTGCGCAAAGAAAATTATTCTTTGACAGCTCCGCTTTTATTTTTCCAAAAAGCCGAGGAATGAAAACAGAAAACCGACAACTCCTAATGAAAGTGTGATTGCGTCCAGCCCGGATGAGCAAACATGCAATACAAGCGCAAAAAGCAATATGGAAATCCCGAAGCCTATCTTTTTCATATCAACCTTCCTTTCCCAAAAATCGGAATTATATTTTTCTCATTTTAGCACAAATCCTTTAGTGTGAAAATAGTTGATTTTGCGCTGTACAAATTCTAAATTACACGCTATGATATCAAAGACGCTCCAAAGCCTGATTTCAAAAAGGAGTATACCGAAATGGAAAATGCATATGTATTGCAACTGTCTGACCATAAGTTTCAAGACCTTTATCTCTGCTTCTGCGGCTACGCAAAATGCGAACCCCTGCACAGCTTCGGTCCTGCCGTCCGCCCCAACTATATTCTCCACTACATCCTGGAAGGAAAAGGCAGGTATTATGTAGAGGATACCCAGTATGAACTGCAGGCCGGGCAGGGCTTTCTGATCGAACCGGAGGTTCAGACCTTCTATCAGGCGGATCAGGAGGAACCGTGGACCTACCTCTGGGTTGGCTTTAACGGCAGCCAGGCGCAGGAATATCTGAAAGACATCGGCCTCAACAGCCGCCAGCTGATTTTCCGGTCCGGACATGGGGACGAATTGAAGCAGCTGGTGATCACTATGCTGAAAAACAATACCTCCAGCACAACGAACCAGTTTCTGCTGGAGAGCCTTCTGTTTTCCTTTTTTTCTATACTGTCGCAGGATATCGATATTGTTCCATCTGCGGTCGCGAATGAAGAAAATATGTATATCCGCAGGGCGCTTGAGTATATCCACAACAACTATTCCAACAGCATCAAAGTGTCTGATATCGCGAATTATGTCTGCATTGACCGGAGTTATCTGTACAGGCTGTTCCGGCAGCGCATGGATATGTCTCCTCAGGATTATCTGGTCAATTACCGGATCACCCGTGCGGCAGAGCTGCTTTCCCTGACAGACCTTCCGGTAGGAGGAGTGGCGCTGTCCTGCGGATATCGGGATCCGCTTGTATTCGGAAAAGCATTTAAGCTGAAAAGAGGGATCACTCCCGCACAGTTCCGGAAGAAAAACCGTAAGGATGCCAACGAACATCTTCAGACGAATCAGGATATCCTGGGGAAATTATGACTCTTCTGCTGTAATCCGAGAATACTCTGCAGATGCGTGCTAAAACAGTGGAAAGCGGTGTCATCATTTTGTTACAGTTCACGGTCGGCCGCGAACTGTAACATCATTTTCACTGTTTTTCTAAACAAATGTGCCTACTTACTTGTCCGGCCTCCATATATAATAGACTTACAAGGAACGAAGAAATTGCGCAGCTTCTTTCGTCCGAATCAAGAAAAGAATTTGGAGGAAGAACTTATGAGTAATACAAATGCACAGACGCAGAAACCCCAATACAAGCATGTTTCTGCAAGAGAAAAATATTGTTTCGGAATCGGCGCGATTGGAAAAGACGCGATCGTAAATCTGGTAGGATCTTTTCTGATGCTGTATTTTACAGACACCTTATATCTGGCGCCGGGATTTGTCGGGGCACTGTTCTTTGTAGCCCGGATCTGGGATGCAGTCAATGATCCGATGATGGGCATGATCGTAGATAACACCCGGTCCAGATACGGCAAATTCCGTATCTGGCTGATTGTTGGAACCCTGCTGAATTCCGTGGTATTTATCTTCCTGTTTACAAGCTGCGGGTTGACCGGAACATCCCTGTACGTCTATGTTTCGGTGATGTATATCCTGTACGGCATGACTTACACCATTATGGATGTACCCTACTGGTCCTGGCTTCCGAACCTGACCAACGATCCCCGTGAACGTGAAAAGGTGTCCGTTATCCCGCGTTTCTTCGCAAGCCTTGCAGGCTTTACAGTTGCCACCTTCGGTCTGTATATCATCAACGGCTTCAACCGCATGGCAGGAAATAAAAACCTTTATGCGGAGCAGGGCTTTACCATGTTTGCAGTGGCCATCGCAGTGGTATTCATCCTGACCATCGGCATTACCGTATTCAATGTAAAAGAAGAATCCACACTGAATGCAAAGGCTGAGAAGACCAGTCTGAAACAGGCATTGAACGTGATCGTAAAGAATGACCAGCTCCTAGCGTTTATCGGACTGCTGCTGACCTTCAACCTCTGTACACAGATTGCAAAAGGCTTTGCCGTATATTATTTCAAAAATGTCTGCGGAAATGAATACCTGTACTCCATCTTTGGATTTGCCATTATCGCGGAAATGCTGGGTCTGATCTGCTTCCCGAAGATCGCGGAAAAGATCAGCCGTGAAAAGGTATATGCCCTTGCATGCGGACTTGTGATCCTTGGGCTTGCCACGCTGGGGCTGATGGGATTTATCGCTCCTCAGAGCAAGGCAGCTGTAATCCTGTGCTGCGGACTGATGTTCTTCGGCTCCGGCTTATCTCTGGGTGTGACCACCTGCTGCATGGCAGATGTGATCGATTACGGGGAAGTGAAATTTGGTGTCAGGAATGAAAGCGTGACCTGTTCTGCGCAGACCTTTCTGATGAAGGCTGCCATGGCAGCGGCAGGCGGTCTGACCGGCGTGGGCCTGCAGATTGTAGGTTACAATGCAAAGGCAGAGGCTCAGAGTCTTGGAACGATCACCGGCATCAGGGTTCTGATGATCGTGATACCGATCGCGCTGGCAGTATTGAGTTTCTTTATCTACAAAACGTTCTACACCTTAAAAGGTGAAAAAATGGCAGAAGTGACACGTAAAGTCAATGAAATGCATGCAATTCAGCAGAATGCGAATTGACAATACGGCATTTCGAAAGAAAAATATCTCCAGGACAGCAGGTTTTTGAAGCTGTCTTGGAGAGCGCAGTAATTTGTTATTATATTATACCAGGAGGAGGGTTCTATGAGCATATTATTTTGCGAACGCACACGTACCTTTCATTTATTCAACAACGAGATCAGCTATATCATGACGGTCCTTCCCAATGAACAGATGGGCCAGCTGTATTTCGGCAAGCGGATCCATCATAAAGAAGACTTTTCCTATCTTCTGGAAACCGGCTACCGCCCCATGACCTCTTACGTATTCGAAGGAGACAGGTCGTTTTCCCTGGAGCATGTGAGGCAGGAATACGGCGTATACGGTACGACGGATTACCGGCATCCGGCAGTGGAGATCCTTCAGAAAAACGGCAGCCGCCTTTCGGATTTCCGTTATCAGAGCCACACGATTACTGCAGGAAAGCCGAAGCTCGTAGGACTTCCGGCCACCTATACAGAAGAGGACGGCGAGGCGGAAACCCTGACACTGGTTTTGAAGGATCCGGTGACGGAGATCACGCTGCAGCTTTTCTATACGATTTTCGTGGGAGGCGGAATCCTGGCGCGGAGCGCGAAGCTGACCAATCATGGAAGAAAAGATGTACATCTGCTGACTGCCATGAGCCTGTGCATGGATCTGCCGGACTGCGATTACGAATGGCTCCAGTTCTCCGGCGCATGGGCTCGGGAGCGCCATTTAAAGGTACGGAGACTGGAACAGGGCATCCAGGCGGTGGACAGCAGAAGAGGACATTCCTCCCATGAGCACAATCCGTTTATCGTGCTGAAACGTCCGGACACCAATGAATCTCAGGGAGAGGCCATTGGATTCAGCCTGATCTACAGCGGCAATTTCCTGGCGCAGGCGGAGGTAGATACGCATGACACGACCCGGGTGATGCTGGGAATCCATCCCGATGGCTTTGACTGGAAGCTGGAACCGGGAGAAGAATTTCAGACTCCTGAAGCCGTGATGGTTTATTCGGATGCCGGGTTAAACCGTATGAGCCAGACCTTCCACAAGCTCTACCAGAAACGTCTGGCAAGAGGTTACTGGCGGGACCGTCCAAGGCCGATCCTGAATAACAACTGGGAAGCGACATATTTTGATTTTACAGAGGACAGGCTGGTTGAGATCGCGTCTAAAGCAAAGGAATGCGGCGTGGAATTATTTGTTCTGGATGACGGCTGGTTCGGTGAGCGCAGCAGCGACCATGCCGGACTGGGCGACTGGACCGCCAATCGGGAGCGCCTGGCAAACGGCATTACCGGGCTGGCGGCGCGTATAGAAGACCTGGGGATGAAGTTCGGACTCTGGTTTGAGCCGGAGATGGTGAATAAAGATTCCGACCTTTACCGGGCGCATCCGGACTGGATTCTGGAGACGCCGGAAAGAAGGGCATCCCATGGGCGCAACCAGTTTGTACTTGATTTTTCTCGGAAGGAGATCGTAGACTGCATCTATGAAATGATGGCGAAGATTTTACGGGAGGCAAAGGTCTCATATATCAAATGGGATATGAACCGGAGCATCACGGAATGCTATTCCGCAGCGCTCCCGGCCGACCGTCAGGGGGAGGTGTTCCACCGTTATATCCTGGGCGTCTACGACTTATACGAGAGGCTGACTTCTGAGTTCCCGCATGTGCTTTTCGAATCCTGCGCAAGCGGCGGCGGGCGGTTTGACCCGGGAATGCTTTATTACGCGCCCCAGGGCTGGGCAAGCGATGATTCTGATGCGGTCGAACGTCTCAAGATCCAATACGGCACTACCTACTGCTATCCTGTCAGCAGCATTGGAAGCCACGTATCGGTCATCCCGAATCATCAGGTGTTCCGCAGGACACCGCTGCATACACGGGCAAATGTCGCTTACTTCGGCACCTTCGGCTATGAACTGGACCTGAACCATCTGACGGAACGGGAGCAGGAAGAGGTGAAGCGTCAGATCGCATTTATGAAGGAATACAGGGAAGTGCTGCAGTTCGGTACGTTCTACCGCCTGTCCAGTCCCTTTGAGGGCAACATTACCTGTTGGATGGTTGTCAGTGAGGACAGGACGCAGGCGATCGTCGGATGGTACCGGGTGCTCTGCGGCGTAAACCTGCCCTATACGAGGATTCGCCTTCAGGGCCTGGATCCGGAGCTTTGCTACCGGAATCAGGAAACAGGACAGTCCTATTACGGGGATGAACTGATGAATCTGGGCCTGATCACGTCAGATGCGTTATCCGGCCAGGTGGAAGATTCGAATGCGGACTACGGCGACTTTGATTCCAGACTTTTTATATTTAAGGCTATATAATACGGAAATCGGCAGATCTGGAATAACAGACCATCGACCTGTCTGCTGTTCCGGATCTTTCAAAAATTATTCCAGCTGTGCGGTTGGATGCTCCTTGGAGCGTCCAACCCACTTATCCATTCGCAAAAACCGTGCTGACGCACTCTTACGTCTGCTAACGCAGCCGCTTTTTGCTCATTAATAAGTGGGTTGCTGATTCGACAGGTCATTTTCATTGCAAAGTAATAAATTGCATGAAAATGACCTATCGAATCGCAACCGCACAGCTGGAAATTATTTACAGGGGGTTATTCGAATGGATACGCAAAACAAACCTTTTCTCAAACGCTGCATCATGATGGTGACCGGCATTCTGTTTATTGGGGTCTGCGTCGGCGCCTACCGGCTCAGTGCTTTCGGGGTGGATGCATTTACCTGTATGAACCTGGGGATCAGCGGATTTCTGCACATGACCTTCGGCACATGGCAGCTGATCATGAATGCGGCGATACTGGTGGTTGTGTTTTTTAAAGCAAAGCAGTGCATCGGGGCGGGCACTATCGTCAATATGGTCTGTGTCGGTTATCTGGCAGACTTCATATGCTGGCTGTTTCAGGACATCCTGAAAGTAGAGATGACGCTGCCGCTTCGGATCCTGGCTCTGATCATCGGCAGCATTTTCGCGGGAATGGGCGTGGCGTTTTATATGGTGGCGGAGATGGGGATCGCTCCTTACGACAGTGTAGCAGTGATTATCGAAAATGTGACCCGTGGTAAGATTCCCTTCCAGAATGCCCGCGTCATGAGTGATGTTACGGTAGTTGTGATCGGTGTGGTATTCTGCCTCATGTCTTATGGAGACCTGTGGCTCATCATTGGGATCGGCACGATCTGCAACGCACTGCTGAACGGACCATTGATCCAGTTCTTCAAGACCCATGTTGCGGAGCCGGTTATGAATGGGAGGCCAGCATGAGCGCATGGAAAATGCCGCATAAAGTATCAAATCCGGAAGATTTTCCAGAACGTACAAGACCACATCTTTCCTGATCAGGAGATGTGGTCTCTTCTGCATTCATCTTCAAGGTGATTTTTAGATTCCCGTTGTCACAGGTTCTTTTGACGGTAAGTTAATTCTTTTATCGAGATTTCGCTTATCCCCACCGCCTTAATTAAATCGACAGGAATAACCTGATGATTGCCTAAGCATTAAAAAAAATGCCATTAAAAAATTGTGAATTTTCATGTCGTACTACATAGTATAAAAAAGTGTAAACCCAATCAGGAAAAGTATTTTCAAATTGCGCGTGACATGGTACAATAGTCACAGATTTTTTTACTTATTTTGCGCAGAGTGCGGGAGCAGACGGTATGGACAGGATCGCCCAGAATATTTTCAAAGCAATACATGAGGGAAAATGGCTCAGCATAGAATATAAAAACCAGAGAGACCAGATCACAAACTACTGGATCGCTATCCACGGGATTGACGTCAGGAAACGCAGCCTCAGTGTGGAAGGCTTTCACCTGATGATGCATACCGTGGAGCGGTACGATTTCATTTATATAGACTCCATCCTGTCTGCCGCGGTGGTGGAGGCTTCCTCCTATAAGATTGAAGAACAGCTTGTGGAGGACATCGAACGGAATCCGGAAAAATACGAACCCCTTTTCGGGCAGACTGTGAACCTGAAGATCCTCAATTACCTGATCGACTGCAACCGTCTGGATACCCAGCCTTACCAGTGTGAGTATTCCCTGCTTGAACACCTGGACGGCAGCTCTTTCAAAAATGGAGAATATCCCCTGGACAAGGAGCAGTTCCGGCAGCTGGTCCGGCAGTTCCAGGACGAGAGCACACGGCCGGAGAAGCACAAAAGCTGGCAGTACCGCCAGCTGGTCATGAATGAATTGAGCATCCTGGTCAAGGGCCGGAGCAGCCAGAGAGAAGCGCTGTATGTTCTTGCGTACCGGAAGCTGTATCTGGATGTGAAGCGGCGTGTCCTCCAGCCGGACAGAGAGATTACGATCAGCCGGGAATTTACTGTCAACGGAGAGAAGGAAAGCATCCGGAAATATATGGATCCGGCAGATTATGACCTGCTTGCGGAATTTACCCGGCACAGGGAGACGATCAAAGACCGGATCACACATTATCATTCGCTTAAGCAGGGGATCGATGACCGTCCCTATATCATCGCCCTTGCAAGAGATATCAAGGTGGATCTGAACAAGGAGTATGAAGCGGTCATCAAAAGCCTGGAGGAAGGAAAAGAGACTCAGCCCGTTAAAGCTTTTTTCGGAAAGCTTCTGAGCAAACCCAAGCGGAGGAAGGATTATCCGCTGGCGCTTTTGGAACACCGGGCCAATCTGGATCAGCTTCTTGCGATCCACAATGCTGTGAAATATCCGGTCACCTATGTCCAGGGCCCGCCCGGCACCGGAAAGTCACACACGATCATCAACAGCATCATCACGGCATTTTTTAATGAAAAAACAGTGCTTCTGGCATCCTACAACAACCACCCCATTGATACGGTGGTGGAAAAACTCCGGTCCATTCCCTACAAACAGGGAGAAGATATCCCCTTCCCGGTGATCCGCCTGGGAAATACAAACCTTGTAAAGCAGGCGCTTCTCGATATCCGGGAACAGTATGAACGGATCAAAGACAAGCCGGTTTTTGAGGGAACGCTGGAAAAAAATAAAGACAATAAGATCAACCGCGCCAGAAAACTGACAGAGCTTTTGAAAAAATATGAGAATACGTTGGCGCTGAGGGAAAAACAGGAGGCGATCGAGTGTCTGCTCGGCAGCACACAGCATCTGACTTTCCAGACTGACCTGCAGGGAAGGCAATTGGAAGAAATACGCCGGGAACTGCAGGAGATCGGCGAGATCACCAATGAACAGGCGCTCTCACTTTTGGATGACGATGAAGCGGAATTTAAAAAATACCTGAATTTCACCTCCATCAAATATCTCAAACGTCTGGGTGAACCCAAAAACGAGGATCTGCGTCATATCCTGGAGTTGGATGACGAGAACGAGAAGGTAAAAGCATTTCACAGTTATCTGAATGAGACAGAAAATGTAAAAAAATTCCTGCGCATTTTCCCTGTGGTTGCCACCTCCTGTATCTCATCCCACCGGATCGGAAGCCCGGAGGCACATTTTGACCTGACCATCATAGATGAGGCCAGCCAGTGCAGCACGGCCATGTCCCTGCTTCCTGTCATCCGGGGAAAGAACCTGATGCTGGTGGGAGATCCTCAGCAGCTGAATCCGGTGATCCTTCTGGACAGTAAAGACAATGAGATCCTCAAGCAGCGTTACCAGATTCCGCAGGAATACGATTATCTGGAAAATTCCATTTACAAGACATTCCTGGCAAATGACGCTGTCAGCGAGGAAATTCTTCTGCGGCATCACTACCGATGCTGCAGATCGATCATTGAGTTCAACAACATAAAATATTACAACAGCAGATTGAAGATCGAGAGCCGGGAGAAGCCGGAACAGCCCCTCGTCTATGTGGATGTCAAGGGCAATGAGACGGAACTGAAAAACGCGGCTCCCCGGGAGGCGGAGCAGATCGTCCGGTACGTGATGGACAACCGGGATAAAAAGATCGGGATCATCACGCCCTTTGCCAACCAGAAAGAATGCATCAGCCGGATGCTCAAAGACAAGGGGATTCAGGATGTGTCCTGCGGTACGGTCCATGCGTTTCAGGGAGATGAGAAAGATATCATCTTATTTTCCACAGCGGTAACGGATCAGATGTCGGAGAAAACCTACGGGTGGCTGAAAAATAACCGGGAGCTGATCAACGTAGCCACTTCCCGGGCAAGGGAAAAGCTGGTCCTGTTTTCCAGCACAAAGAATCTGGAACGCCTCCATGACGAGGCGGAGAAGGACGATATGTACGAGCTGGCCCGGTATGTGAGCAGCAAAGGACTCTGCCGTGTCTCCCCGGATGAAGTGCACTCCCGCGCTTTGGGCATCAAGCCTTACAGCGCGCAGATCGAGGCGGATTTTCTGGTCAGCCTCAATCATGCCCTTGGAAATATCCTCAACAACGGGCGGAAGTGTAAGGTGGAAAATGAAGTAGACATTTCACAGGTATTCCGTGACGGACACACAGGGGAAGGACTGTTTTATAATGAAAGGTTTGATTTTGTAATATATGAAAAGGAATACGGCGGCGGGGAAAAGCCGATCCTGGCTATTGAACTGGACGGAAAAGAACACCAGGATGAATCGCTGGTAAAGCAGAGGGACAGGCATAAGACAGAAGTCTGCAGAACACATGGATTTGAACTGATCCGGGTGGAAAATTCCTACGCCAGACGATACTATTATATCAAAGGGATTTTGGAGGAGTATTTTAGAAAAATCAGATAAAGCATAAAATCAAGACAAAAAGGAATGAGGCGCCTGTAAGCATCATAACTTAAAAAGCAGGACAAAGGGAAAGGGGAGGGCACAGAACAAATGTTAAACATGTTTCGAAAAAAACAGCCGGTAAAGAAGGAATACGACAGGGCTAACCAGAAGCCTGTCCTGCGCTGCAGTATCTGTACGGGAGAGCAGGTGGCAGGCTTTAAAAATATTCATACAGGACAATGGGAAGAGGTGATGCTGATCAAAAATGAAGAGGATCTGGAGACATTTAAGAGGATGTATGATCTGAAGGAGGTGGCGAAGGAATACTGACGAAAAAAACAGGAAAAATTTGTATACTATTTACAGTGAAAAGTGCTTGTTAATTTATTGTCAATGTGTTATTATTATGAAAGCGGTGGCAAAATACGACAGGATTTGCCAGCTGAGTAACTTGTAGTAAAAAACAATAGGTTAAAGGAGAAAAAACATGAGCAGCAAAATCACAATCATTGGAGCCGGAAGCGTAGGCTCAACAATTGCGTACACATTGTCTGGAGAGGACATCGCGTCCGAGATCGTCATGATCGACATCAACAAGGAAAAGGTAGAAGGCGAAGTGATGGATATCGAGCAGGGAACATGCTTCAGAGATCCTGTTTCTATTGTTGCGGGCGAGTATGAGGACGCAAAAGATTCCGATATCGTGATCATTACTTCCGGAATCGCGCGTAAACCAGGACAGACAAGAATTGAGCTGACCCAGACCAACGTTAATATCTTAAAACAGATCACACCGGAGATTGTAAAAGCGGCTCCCAAGGCGCTTTATATCATCGTAAGCAATCCGGTTGATATCATGACCTATGTATTTACCAAGATTTCGGGGCTTCCGGAGAATCAGATTATCGGTTCCGGAACAATTCTGGATTCCGCGCGTCTTCGCTGCGGTCTTTCCGAGCATTTTAAAGTTGCACAGAGAAATATCCATGCATATGTATTCGGCGAGCATGGCGATACCTCCTTTATTCCATGGTCAGCGGCAAGGATCGCAGGCGTCAACGTAGACGATTACTATGAGATGATGCCGGGCTTTGAGAAGCTGGATAAGGAAGCGATGCTTACATATGTACAGAAATCCGGCGGCAAGATCATTGCAAATAAGGGGGCTACCTTCTATGCGGTAACAAGAGGCGTGTGCAAATTATGCAGCATCCTGATGGCTGCTTCTGAATCCGTATCTACCGTATCTTCCATGATGCACGGCGAATACGGCATTGAAGATGTCTGCCTGAGCACGCTGGCATTGGTTGGACCCAAAGGAATCCACAGCAAGATTCCGATGACGCTTACCGATGAGGAAGTAGAAAAACTCAAAATCAGTGCGGAGGCATTGAAAGCAGTCATTGCTCAGATTGAATTATAATTTTAATAAAGAAAGGACAGCGAGAACTATGAAGTACAGTTATTATCCGGGATGCACTTTGAGAACAAAGGCAAAGGATCTGGATGCTTATGCAAGGGCTTCGGCAAAAGCACTGGGATTTGAACTGGAAGAGATTGAAGACTGGCAGTGCTGCGGCGGCGTCTATCCGCTTGGTACTGACGAGATCGCTACGAAGCTGTCTTCTGTCCGCGCCCTGAATGAGGCAAAGGTAAAAGGACAGAGTCTTGTAACCCTGTGTTCCGCATGCCATCATGTGATCAAGCGTGTCAATGACGACATGAAGAACGTGGAGGACATCCGTACCAGGGCAAACAACTATATGGAGCTTGAAGAGCCTTATGCAGGTGAAACAGAGGTCCTTCATTTCTTAGAGGTTCTTCGTGATAAGGTTGGATTTGACGAGCTGAAGAAAAAGGTGACCAATCCTCTGACAGGAAAGAAGATCGGCGCTTACTATGGATGCCTGCTTCTGCGTCCGAGCAGCCTTTTAGCTTTTGACGATCCGGAGAATCCGAAGATCATTGAAGACTTTATCCGCGCAATCGGAGCGGAGCCGGTGGTTTACCCGTACCGCAACGAGTGCTGCGGCGGCTACATTTCCCTGAAGGAAAAGGATATGTCCAAAACGATGTGTGAGAAGATTATGGACAGCGCGGAAGGCTTCGGCGCGGAGATGCTGATCACGGCCTGTCCGTTATGTCTGTATAATCTAAACAAGAGCAGCGGGAAGCTCCCGGTGGTTTACTTCACGGAGCTGCTGGCAGAGGCTCTCGGCGTAAAGGAGGAGGTGCAGAAGTCATGAGTTCTGAAAAGAAACAGGCCGAACTGATCAAGGAGATCAGCGGCGTCAATCCGTTGAAATGCATGAAATGCGGGAAATGCTCTGCATCCTGTCCGTCATATAACGAGATGGATATCAAGCCGCATCAATTTGTATCCTATGTGGTCAATGAAGATATTGAAAGCCTGGTAAATTCCAAGTCGCTCTGGAAATGTCTTTCCTGCTTCGCGTGTGTGGAGAGATGCCCCCGCGATGTGAAGCCGGGAAAACTGATCGACGCGGCAAGACAGGTCGTAGTGCGTCAGAAAGACCAGGATTATCTGTCGCCAAACGAAATTCCGGAATTACTGGACCCGGAACTTCCGCAGCAGTTATTAGTCAGTGCATTCAGAAGATATAGGAGGTGAGGTCTAAGTGCAGAGGATAGGAGTATTTGTCTGCCACTGCGGAAGCAATATCGCCGCAACGGTAGATGTAAAAAAAGTCGTAGATATGGCACAGATGGAGCCGGGCGTTGTCCATGCCGAAGACTACCAGTATATGTGTTCCGAGGCGGGACAGGCGAAGATCGCGGCGGCCATCCATGAAAAAGGGCTGACAGGAGTTGTAGTATGTTCCTGCTCCCCGCGTATGCATGAAACCACATTCAGAAAGGCAGCGGAGCGTGCCGGACTGAATCCGTATATGGTGGAGATCGCCAACATCCGTGAGCATTGTTCCTGGATTCACAAGGATATGGAGGAAGGAACAAAGAAGGCAGTCATCCTGATGCGCGCGGCGGTTGCGAAGGTGAACTTAAATGCGCCGCTCCAGGCAGGAGAGAGCCGCGTGACCAAGAGAGCGCTTGTGATCGGCGGCGGTATCGCAGGAATCCAGACCGCTCTGGACATCGCGGACGCGGGCTATGAAGTGGACATTGTGGAGAAGACACCCAGCATCGGCGGAAGGATGTCACAGCTGGACAAGACATTCCCCACGCTGGACTGTTCCGCATGTATCCTGACACCGAAGATGGTGGAAGCGGCGGCCCATGACAAGATCAAGATCTATACATACAGTGAAGTAGACAAAGTGAGCGGTTTCGTAGGCGACTTCACGGTAGACATCCGCAAGAAGGCAAGAAGCGTGGATATGGACAAATGTACGGGCTGCGGCGTCTGCCAGGAAAAATGTCCGTCCAAGAAGGCTCCCAGCGAATTTAACCGGGGCCTGAATACAAGAAGCGCGATCTACACGCCGTTTGCGCAGGCGATCCCGAATGTTCCGGTGATCGACCGGGAGGCCTGCATCAAGTTCAAGACCGGCAAATGCGGACTCTGTTCCAAGGTTTGCCAGGCAGGAGCTATTGATTACGAACAGAAGGATGAGATCGTAACAGAGAAGTACGGCGCTATCGTAGTTGCCACCGGCTTTGACACCATCAACCTGGAAAAATATGACGAGTATGCGTACAGCCAGAGCAAAGACGTCATCACCTCCCTGGAATTAGAGCGTGTGATGAACGCGGCTGGACCGACCCACGGCCATCTGGAGAGACTTTCTGACGGAAAAGCGCCGAAGGAGATCGTATTTATCCAGTGTGTGGGAAGCCGCTGTTCCGACGACAGAGGAAAACCGTACTGCTCCAAGATCTGCTGTATGTACACCGCAAAGCATGCTATGCTGATCCGCGACAAATATCCGGATGTGAATGTGACCGTATTCTATATCGATGTCCGTACACCGGGCAAGAACTTTGACGAGTTCTACAGAAGAGCGGTGGAACAGTATGGAGTGAATTACATCAAGGGCCAGGTCGGAAAGGTCATTCCCCAGCCCGACGGCAAGCTGTTGGTTCAGGGCTCTGACCTTCTGGACAACCGTCAGATCCTGAAAGAAGCGGATATGGTGGTCCTGGCAACAGCCATCGAACCGAATCCGGATGTGCGCAAGATCGCAACCATGCTGACCGCAAGTATCGACACCAACAACTTCCTCACCGAAGCACATGCCAAGCTGCGTCCGGTAGAATCTCCCACAGCGGGTATCTTCCTGTCCGGCGTATGCCAGGGCCCCAAGGATATTCCGGAGACCGTTGCCCAGGCAGGCGCTGCAGCGGTGAAGGCGATCGGGCTTCTTGCGAAGGATAAGCTGATGACCAATCCGTGTACCGCACAGGCAGATATCCTGCTCTGCAACGGATGCTCCACCTGTGAGAACGTATGCCCATACGGTGCGATCACCTATGAGGATAAAGAAGTCAATGACCACGGAATCCGTGAGACCCGCCGTATCGCAGTGGTAAACAACGCACTCTGCCAGGGCTGCGGCGCATGTACCGTTGCATGTCCGTCAGGAGCCATGGATCTGCAGGGATTCTCAAATAGACAGATTATAGCGGAGGTGGATGCAATATGTCGTTAGAAAATAAAGAATTCAAACCGAAAATTGTAGCGTTCTGCTGTAACTGGTGCAGTTATGCAGGAGCTGACCTGGCAGGAAGCAGCCGTCTGTCCTATCCTGCTGACGTAAAGATCATCCGCGTTCCCTGTTCCTGCCGTGTGAATCCGATGTTCATCTTAAGGGCATTCGAGAAAGGCGCGGACGGAGTGATCATGTGCGGATGCCACCCGGGAGACTGCCATTACAGTACCGGCAACTATTACGCAAGAAGGCGTATGACCCTGTTGTTCTCCATGTTGGATTACATCGGTGTGGAAAACGGCCGTACACGCGTAGAGTGGGTATCTGCGGCAGAGGGTGTGAAGTTCTCTGAGACAATGAACAGTTTTGTAGAGAAGATCTATTCTCTTGGCGAAAATGTAAGATTGGGGGATTTAAGATGCAAGAAGTAGTAAACCGTGCAAAAGAACTGCTGGCAGATGGGACTGTGGCACGGGTTCTCGGCTGGAAAGCCGGAGACTTGCCTTATAACCCGGAGCCGGCTTACTTTGAGACAGCGGAAGCTCTGGAGGATTTCGTGTATAACGGATTCTGCGGGGCCAATCTGAGCAAATATATGATCGAGGCATCCAAGCTGGAAGGAAAGACATTGGTTTGCTTAAAGCCATGCGATACATACAGCTTCAACCAGTTGATCAAGGAACACCGCGTAGACAGGGACAAAGCCTATATCATAGGTGTGGGATGCAAAGGAAAACTGGATATCGAACGGATCAAAAAGCAGGGGATCAAGGGAATCGAGAGTATTGAAGGCGCGGAGATCACCGACGCTGCAGATACCCTTAAGGTCCATACCATCTATGGAGAAAAGACCTGCGCCTACGCAGACGCTATGCTGGAAAGATGCCATGTCTGCAAGGGAAAGGACCACATGATCTACGATGAGCTGATCGGAGAGTCCAAGGAAACCAAGGATGGGGAACGGTTTGACGAAGTGGCAAGGATCGAGGCTATGAGCCCGGAGGAGAAGTTTGCATTCTTCCAGAGCGAATTGAGCAAGTGTATCCGCTGCAATGCCTGCAGAAATGCATGTCCGGCCTGCAGCTGCCGCAAGTGTGTATTCGACAGCAACAAGTTTGACAGCTCCCAGAAAGCCAATGTGGATACCTTTGAGGAAAAGATGTTCCATATCATCCGCGCGTTCCATGTGGCAGGAAGATGTACAGACTGCGGAGAATGCAGCCGCGTATGTCCCCAGGGAATCCCGCTCCACCTGTTCAACCGCAAGTTTATCAAGGACATTGACGAGCTGTACGGCGAATACCAGGCAGGGGAAGATACCGAATCAAAAGCACCGCTTACAAACTATACGTTTGAAGATGCGGAACCAAGTATTGTAGGAAAGAGGGGATAATGTATGTATAAGATAGCAAAAAAAGATCTTTCCGCATTATTCCATTTAATCGCGGATAGCCAGGAACTGTATCTTCCGGTGAAAACCGCCGGGCAGACCAATTTTGCGGCATGGACTGAGGACGCAGAGGTGGATCTGGATACATTAAAGACCGTAAAATCAGCGAAAGATGCATTTTTCCCGCAGAGCGAAGGTCTTTACACCGTAAAAAAAGAAGGAAAGAAGATGTCCGTAGAGCCCCAGACGCTGAAAGAGCAGGACTTTGTCGTATTCGGCATGAAAGCCTGCGACGTGAAGGGGATCGAGGTACTGGACAACGTATTCCTTACAGATCCTGTCGATACCTTTTATGCGGCAAGAAGGGATCACGGAACCATCGTTGCCATGGCCTGCCACGAACCGGAAGAGACCTGCTTCTGCAAGGTGTTCGGCGTGGATGCGGCTCAGCCGGCGTCGGACGTAGCAGTCTGGACGGTAGGCGAGGATCTTTTCTGGAAAGCGCTGACCGAAAAAGGCGAGACGCTGACAGCGGCGGTGAAGGAACTGCTCTCGGACGCTGACGAAGCAGCCGTTGAAGCGGAGAAGGAAGCAATCCACAAAATCGTGGAAAAGCTCCCCTATATGAACCTTTCTCTGGAAGGATGGAACGGGGATGCCCTTACGGAAAAATTTGACTCCCCAATCTGGGAAGAATTATACAAGCCATGTCTGGCATGCGGCACCTGTACGTTTGTGTGCCCGACCTGCCAGTGCTATGATATCAAGGACTACACCGCAGGAAACAGCGTTTCCCGTTACAGATGCTGGGATTCCTGTATGTATTCCGACTTTACGATGATGGCCCACGGCAACAACCGCACCAGCCAGATGCAGCGGTTCCGCCAGCGGTTCATGCACAAGCTGGTATACTATCCGGCCAACAACGACGGGATGTATTCCTGCGTAGGATGCGGACGCTGCGTAGAAAAATGTCCGTCCGCCCTGAACATCGTGAAGGTCGTGAAAGCATTTCAGAATCAGGGAGGTGAAAAATAATGGGTGAATGTACATGTCATAAGAATTATACATTAGATACTCTGATCCCCCAGGTAGGCGTGATCACGGATATCCGGGAAGAGACCCCGGACGTAAAGACGTTCCGCGTCAATGCGCCGGAGGGCGGCAAGCTGTTCGAGCATATGCCGGGACAGTGCGCCATGGTCTGTGCGCCGGGTATCAGCGAAGGTATGTTTTCCATTACTTCTTCGCCGACCAACAAGGAATATCAGGAATTCAGTATTAAGAAATGCGGAATCCTGACAGATTATCTCCACAGCCTGGAGGTGGGCGACGAGATCACAGTCCGCGGCCCCTACGGCAACTCATTTCCGGTGGAGACAGAGTTAAAAGGCAAGAACCTTCTGTTTATCGCAGGCGGTATCGGCCTTGCGCCCCTCCGTTCCGTGATCAATTACGTGCTGGATAACCGTGCGAATTACGGTACCGTAGATATTGTCTATGGTTCCCGCTCTGCGGACGACCTGGTTCAGCTCAAGGAGATCCAGGAAGTCTGGATGAAGGCAGAGGGCGTGAATGTATATCTGACCATCGACCGTGAGCAGGAAGGCTGGGACGGCCATGTTGGATTTGTTCCGAATTATGTGAAGGAGCTTGGATTTGATACGGACAAGACAGCGCTCGTGTGCGGACCTCCGATCATGATCAAGTTCGTGCTTGCAGGCTTAAAGGAACTTGGATTTACCACAGAGCAGGTCTATACGACACTGGAGCTCCGGATGAAGTGCGGAGTCGGAAAGTGCGGACGCTGCAACATCGGTTCCAAGTACGTGTGCAAGGACGGTCCGGTATTCCGGTATGATGAGATTGATGAACTTCCGAATGAATACTAAGGCTCGATTGGATGAACATGAAATAATCAAAGAAAGGACATGAATGACATGGAAAAGATGGTAAATGTATATTTTTTCGGTAAAAAATACAGCGTACCTGCAGAACTTACGATCATGACTGCGATGGAATATGCCGGATATACACTGGGAAGAGGATGTGGCTGCCGTCATGGTTTCTGCGGAGCATGTGCGACGATCTACAGGATCAAGGGAAAAAATGAATTAAAGACCTGCCTTGCCTGCCAGACACAGGTAGAAGAGGGCATGTACGTGGCAAGTATCCCCTTCTTCCCGACAGATAAGAGGACTTATGAGATCAAGGATATCAAGCCGACCCAGCAGATTATGATGGAACTGTATCCGGAGATCTACAGCTGTATCGGATGCAACGCATGTACGAAGGCATGTACCCAGGATCTGAATGTAATGCAGTATATCGCATACGCACAGCGGGGCGAATTTGAGAAATGCGCGGAAGAGTCCTTTGACTGTGTCAGCTGCGGATGCTGTTCCGTAAGATGTCCGGCAGGAATCTCCCATCCGATGGTTGGACTTCTGGCAAGACGTCTCACCGGTAAGTACATCGCGCCTGAGACCGAGCATCTCAAAAACCGTGTGGACGAGGTGAACCGGGGCGAGTATGACAGCCTGATCGAGCAGATCATGCAGAAGCCGATCGAAGAGATGCAGGAACTTTACAACACAAGAGAGATTGAGAAATAGGGGAGGGTCGAATATGTATACACCATATCCAGAGAATATGATGGAATCCATCAAAAAGGTAGAGGCTACAAGAGCAGAACGTATGTCTACAGAACCAAGACGTCTGACTGCTGACGAAAAAGATGCTCTCCTGAAGGAATTTCATCCGGATTATAATCCAGATGCGTTTGCAGAGATTAAAGTAGGCCCGAACAAAGGACAAAAAGCGCCCCTTGAACTGGCTGAAATGCTTCACTCTACAAGCCGGCTTGTGGAGGAGAAGGTTGACATTACGAAAGTGGATTATGACGTAGATGTGCTTGTGATCGGCGGCGGCGGCGCCGGTTCCTCCTGTGCCATCGAAGCGCACAATGCAGGCGCAAATGTAATGATCGTGACAAAACTCCGTATCGGCGATGCGAATACGATGATGGCCGAAGGCGGCATCCAGGCGGCAGATAAGGAAAATGATTCTCCGGTACAGCATTATCTGGACGCGTTCGGCGGCGGACATTTTGCTGCAAAGCCGGAACTGGTAAAACGTCTTGTAATGGAAGCGCCTGACGCGATCAAATGGCTGAACGAACTGGGCGTTATGTTTGACAAGGACGCAGACGGACGGATGGTAACGACCCACGGCGGCGGTACCTCCAGAAAGAGAATGCATGCATGTAAGGACTACTCCGGAGCAGAGATCATGCGTACACTCCGCGACGAGGTATTGAACCTTCAGATCCCGGTGGTAGAATTTACTTCTGCGGTAGAGATCATCAAAGATGAGAAAGGCCAGGCAGCAGGCGCGGTCCTTCTCAATATGGAGACAGGAGATTATTCTGTTGCCAGAGCAAAGACGGTTGTGATCGCAACAGGCGGCGCGGGAAGAATGCATTACCAGGGATTCCCCACATCCAACCACTACGGGGCAACGGCAGACGGTCTTGTACTGGGATACCGGGCAGGAGTACCGCTTCTGTACCAGGATTCCATCCAGTACCATCCCACAGGCGTCGCTTATCCGGTGCAGATCCTGGGCGCTCTTGTGACAGAGAAGGTTCGTTCTGTCGGCGCACAGCTTGTCAATGCAAATGGGGAAGCTTATATTCATCCTCTGGAGACCCGCGACGTCAATGCTTCAGGTGTAATCCGTGAATGCAGAGAAGGCCGCGGCGTAGAGACGCCAGACGGAGAGCACGGCGTATGGCTTGATACACCGATGATCGAGATTCTCGGAGGAGAGGGAACGATCGAAAAGAGAATCCCTGCCATGTTCCGTATGTACATGAAGTATGGAATCGATATGAGAAAAGTTCCGATCCTGATCTATCCGACACTGCATTATCAGAACGGCGGCCTTGAGATCGACGGAGAAGGCTTCGCAAAGAACATTCCGAATCTTCTGGCAGCAGGAGAGGCAGCAGGCGGAATCCACGGAACAAACAGACTGATGGGCAATTCCCTTCTTGATGTCATCGTATTCGGCCGGAACGCAGGTAAGAAAGCAGCGGCAAAGGCAAAAGAAGTTGAACTTGGCGCTATGAATCTTGACCATGTGGCAAGCTATGACGAGGAATTAAAGGGCGCTTCTGCAGCGACAGGAGAGGTATCACCGAAGCTTCTTCCGAAGTATGCGCGCCATGAGAGATAATCGATAGCAGTATTGGGAACGGGGGTGCCGGGAAGGGATGATATTTCCACCTGTACGAGTCGGTTGGAGGCTCTTTAGAGCATCCAACCGTACAGGTGGCAATATTTCGAGTGTGAAAAATCAGTTTCCGGCAGCCCCGCCGTGAATATAAAGAAGGAGATTAAGTTATGCGTGAGATAGAAGTAAGCAAGATTACGGAAGTCGTAGAAAAACTTTGTATCGAAGCAAATGAGCATCTTCCGGAAGACGTGAAATGCGCGATCAAAGACTGCCGTGCCTGCGAGGACGGAGAGATCGCGAAGGGCGTCCTGGATAATATCATCGAGAATTTTGAGATCGCAGACAGCGAGTGCGTGCCGATCTGCCAGGATACCGGCATGGCATGTGTATTTTTAGAGATCGGCCAGGATGTGCATCTGACAGGCGGCAGCCTTGCGGAAGCGGTTGACGAGGGTGTACGCCGGGGCTATGACAAGGGATATCTTCGGAAATCCGTTGTAAAAGACCCGGTCCGCCGCGGAAACACAGGAGACAACACACCGGCAATGCTCTACACAGAGATCGTTCCCGGCGAGCAGATCAAGATCACCGTTGGACCGAAGGGCTTCGGAAGCGAGAACATGAGCCAGATCCGTATGTTTAAGCCGTCTCACGGCCTGCAGGGGATCAAGGACTTCATCCTGGAGGTTGTGGAGACCGCAGGCCCCAATCCGTGCCCGCCGATGGTAGTCGGCGTTGGGATCGGCGGAACCTTTGACAAGGCGGCCCTTCTGGCGAAAAAAGCGCTGATGAGGCCCATTGATTCCTCCAATCCGGATCCCTTCTATGCAGACCTGGAAAAAGAGATGCTGGAAAAAGTCAACAAGCTGGGCATCGGACCTCAGGGCTTCGGCGGAAAGACGACAGCGATCGGATTAAACATTGAGACATTGCCAACCCATATTGCAGGCATGCCATGTGCAGTAAATATCAACTGCCATGTAACACGTCATAAATCGGAGGTGATCTAAGATGGCAGCAAAAAAGATTACATTACCATTGACAGAGGAACTTGCAAAGACACTGCACGCAGGAGACAGCGTTCTTGTGACAGGAACGATCTATACGTCCCGGGACGCAGGCCATAAGCGGATGTGCGAGGCTCTGGCAAAAGGCGAAGATATTCCATTTGATCCGAAAGACGCGACCATCTACTATGTAGGGCCGACTCCGGCAAAACCGGGCCAGGTCATTGGTTCTGCAGGACCGACCACCAGCGGGCGTATGGATGCTTACGCGCCGACCATGATGTCCGTAGGCGCGCGCGGAATGATCGGAAAAGGCGCACGCCTTCCGGAAGTTATCGACGCGATGAAGAAGTATTCCGGCGTTTACTTCGGAGCCATCGGCGGAGCGGGAGCTCTGCTTGCAAAATGTATCAAAAAGGCAGAACTGATCGCTTTTGAAGATCTGGGCGCGGAAGCGCTGAGAAAGCTTTATGTTGAGGATATGCCGCTGGTTGTCATCATCGACAGCGAGGGAAATAACCTGTACGAGAGCGGAAGAGCCGCTTATCTGGAAGAGCATAAAGAGTCATTGTAGGACATTCATACAGACAGCGGGTCTCTGGCGGCTTGCTGTCTTTTACCATAGTATGCAGATCGGCTGCCGATGCAGTGCTGTATGAGTCAGGAAGAAATGCAGTTCTGCACTGGCAGCGGATGTTCTGTATTTACAGAAGGGAGTCATAAGACATGGAGTTATTTGGAGGAATATTGGCAGTAAAGGCTGTAGTATTTCTTACGTTTTCGGTCTTTGCGATTGCGGCCATCGGGTATGCGATCGGTAAGATCACCGTAAAAGGAATCAACCTTGGAACGGCCGGGGTATTTATCATTGCTCTGGTTTACGGATGCCTGCTGTACACAAAACTGTCAGACAACCTGATGGCGGGAGAGACGACCTTTGCTACGGACGCGCTGAAAATCGTGGAAAATATGGGTCTCATCTTTTTCGTGACCTCTGTCGGCTTTATTGCGGGGCCGAATTTTTTTGGAAACCTGAAACGGAACTTCAAATCCTACGTTCTGCTGGGCGCTGTGATCATTTTTGCGGCGGCGGTTACCTGCGTCGCATGTATTCTGATCGGTTCCAACTTTACGGATCTGGAACATGAGCAGTTCCGGGCGATCATGGTGGGCCTGCTTTCCGGAGCGCTGACCAGTACGCCTGCATTTTCCGCATCCAAAGCGGCTGTCGGTTTGGATCTGGAAGCGCTGGTATCCGTAGGGTATGGGATCTCCTATCTGTTCGGCGTGGTCGGTGTGGTTCTGTTTGTGCAGATCGTTCCGAAGATGCTGAAAGCAAACATGAATGAAGAAGTGGCAAAGATCACCGCAAAAGAAGGCGAGGGCAGGAAAAAGAGCAGTCTGATCCTGACAGAAGTGGATGAATTCGGATTCTTCGCGTTTTCACTTGCGGCGATCATTGGAATCCTGGTGGGAAGCCTCAGCTACAGGAACTTTTCGCTGACCACGACAGGCGGCTGCCTTCTGACAGCCCTCGTATTCGGACACTACGGACATGCCGGAAAGATTTCCATCGTTCCGAAAAATTCCACCTTGAAGATGCTGAGGGAGCTGGGGCTGATGCTGTTTCTGATCGGAGCGGGAGTATCCGGCGGTGCCAAGTTCGTACAGTATTTCGAACCGGTATATTTCCTTTACGGAGCGATCATGACGATCCTTCCGATGATCATTGGATTCATTGTGGCAAAGAATGTATTGAAGCTGCCCCTGCTCAATAACCTTGGTTCACTGACAGGAGGTATGACGAGTACGCCGGCCCTTGGAACACTGATCAATATGGCCGGTACGGAGGATATCGCGGCTGCCTATGCGGCGACATATCCGATCGCGCTGATTGCAGTTGTACTGGCGTCGCAGTTGATTATACTATTCTGCTAAAATAAGAACCGCTGCAAAGGGGTGTCGGGAAAAAACGGAATCCACACAAATATATGGCGGGTCTCCGAAGAACCGTCAATAGAACGTGTGCGAATCCTGTTTCCCGATAGACCGCTGCAGCAAGGAACGCCTGAACAGGGCGTTTTTTTATTCTATAGAAAACTTCTCCGAATTTTCCTATAGAACAAAAACCCTCCGGGGGATGCGCACTGCGGCGTATGAGGTAGATGTCGCAATGCGACCGCCGCAGGCGCAAGTTTCGCAAGCAAAACTCTTTGTTCCCTCAGAGACTGTAAACCTGCCAGGCGCATACGCACATCTATCGTCAATTCACTGCCTGGCCGGCTGCATGCTGCATAGCTTCCTGCATTTAAAAAATTCTGTCAGAAAACCATAGAAATCAATCACGTTCTGAGAGTCCATCTTATTCCTGTTATAGTTAATGATAATGTCCCTCTGACAGACAGGCTCCTCGATCTTTAAAAGCCGAACATGTTCGTTTTCAATACTTCCCCATGTAAACTCCGGCCAGAAGCCGATGCCCATATTGGCTGCGATCATATTTTTTACGGCGGAGGGATTGTCGCTTTCGAAGATGATCTTCGGTGTAAAGCCTGCATGCTGGCAGAACCGGTCGCAGATATAGCGAAATTCTCTTGATCCCAGAAGGCTGATAAACCCTTCCTCCGCCACCTCATCCAGACAGACGGACTCCCGTTTCTTATATTTCCCGTTTCTGGGAACAGCCAGATAGATCTCCTCCGCGCAGGTAAAGCTGTTTTCTTCATTTACCGCCTGGTAAAACAGCTTTGTCTTAACAGCGATGTCATAAAGCTCGCTCTCCGAGTTCTGCTGGAGCTGAAAATTGATATCCTCATGCTCCTTCTTGTATTCTATGATGGCTTCCATCACAAGCCCTGAGGCCGCCAGAACATTCATATGTATGGTTTCGCCCTCCAGGGCAACCATCATCCGGAGCTGCTCCGGAATATCGTCAATCTGCGCCATCAGTGGCTCCAGCTTCTTCTGGAGATATTTTCCATATTCTGTCAGCACGATATTCCTGCCCTTGGCCGTAAACAGCGGAACCCCCAGGTCATTCTCCAGCCGCCGGATCGCCTGGGTCAGCGCAGGCTGCGTGATATGCAGTTTTTTTGCGCTGTTCGTCATATGCTTCGTGCTGGCCGCTTCCAGAAAATACCGGATCTGCATCAGTTCCATACCAAACCCCTCTCTTGCCTTTCTTTTAATTCATAATGTAAACATTATGAATTTTATAAATATTATATATTAGACATAATCAAACGTCAATGATAAACTATAGTCGAAAGATGAAACAAGAGCTGTAAGGAAAGAGAGGGAATAAAAAATGGCCGAACTTTTAGAGTCAACCATGCTGATCTGCTTCGGATTATCCTGGCCTATGAATCTTGCCAAGAATATCAAAGCCAGATCAGCCAGAAACATGAGCATCCAGTTTATACTGCTTATTATCACGGGGTACATTGCAGGAATTTCCGCAAAGATCTACAGTCACAGATTCAACTATGTGTTGGTCGTGTACCTCTTAAATCTGGTTGTCGTATCCGCCAACGTCATTGTCTACTTTATCAACACACGTTACGACAGGCAGGCGCAGGCGGCAAATGCAGAACTGAGCAGACAGATATCAGGACACACAGGAAATACGGACAAAGGCATCGCAGAAGCATCTGCAGACAACGCCCATACATCCGACCCCTTCCAACCATCCATGCATGAACAAGGAGATGATGAAATGCAGACTTATCGTGAACTTAACAGTATTACAGAAGCAGGCGGCGTCGTACTTTTCGGCTCAAATACATTTGCTTCACTTCCGGTTGGGGAGCTGGCACAGGCTTTCCGCATCACAGAGCCCATTTATAACCGAAGCGTCAAGGATATACGCATTGACCAGATCGAACGTTATCTGAAGGTGTGCCTGTATGACTTAAATCCCCGTAAGATTTTTGTAAATATGGGGGATGTGGATATTCGGGATGAGAATGTGGATGTAGACAACTTCATTTCCAAATATGAATGGCTGCTCTACATGATCCATACAAAGACGCAGGCGTCCATCTATATCGTACCCATCGTGTCAAAGAGCCCGGCCGCATTCAAGATCAACCAGCGTCTGAAAGCACTGGCCGTACAGACCGGCTGCAAATGCATCGATATCTCAGGTGTGTTCGAATCCAGGCGCCCCACCCTCCGGCTGTTCGAATTGATGAAGGTGCATATGCGCAATCATCCGATCAACTTTGCGGACGCAATGGAGGTTGGTACTCTCAGCAACCGGGTGATCGAGGATGTTCCCAATGACGGACAGCCGTCCGCAGCGCCTGGAATCAAGAAAGAGGTTGTATATGCGAAGCATTAAACGCATGCTTCAGAGCATATAAAACTGCAGATCATAATCTGAAATGGCTTTTATGATGCGAGTCACCCTCCGCCGGTTATACGGGAGAGGGTGGCTCTTATGTAATCAGTCAGAGTGGTGGCGCGAATATTTGATTCCTCCTATAGCTGCCAGTGAAAATACCAGTCCCAGGACCGCCGCTCCCCAATCTGCGGTATCGCCTGTCCGGACCGCGCCGGCAGAATTTTGGCCGTTCACATAGAGATCACCTTTGTTCCTTCCATTGCCGGAATCTGACGTACTGCTTCCGGCAGCGCCATTTGACGCGCCGTTCGCATGATCTCCCTTCGGGTCACTGCTTGTACCGGCCGTATTGCTTCCGCCGGGTTTATTGTCTCCGCCGGGCTTATTCGTTCCGCCGGGCGTATCCGTTCCTCCGGGTTTATTGTCTCCGCCGGGCTTATCCGTTCCGTCGGGTTTATTGTCTTCTCCGGGTTTCTCCTCTCCGCCCGGCTTATCTGTTTCTCCGGGCTTCTGATCCTCTCCGGGTTTGTCCTCTCCTCCGGGCGTTTCTCCGGTGTCTGACGGCTTCCATCTGGCATAAATGGTCATGTGCCCGGCTGCGGTCATCGTCTGATCCGCTGCAGTCTCTTTTCCGTCTGTGTTTATATACCACCCTTCAAATAGATAGCCGCTCCTCACCGGGTCAGGCGGCAAAGTAAACGTACTCCCCTCCGGCAGAAGCCGTTTTTCAACCGTACCATCTCCAAGATCAAATGTAATGATAAAATTGACTGTATTTCCTGTCTGCACCGTTCCGGTTCCTCCTATAGTTTCGGCCAGGCGGTTCCGTTCTTCCTCAGAAAGGTCCTCCGGAAGCAGAAGGATTCCGTCTACGACCAGAGTGTCTCCCAGTTTCAGATATATCGACAGGTTCTCGTTCGTAACATGTGTTTTTGCGTCTACAACGGCCCCTTCCTCTATCGTCAGCTTTCCTCCCGCCGGAATCTCCAGGACAGTCCCCCAGGCCCCATTGTTGGCAGTTCCCGCCCCCAGTTCCAGCGTCTGTCCATTCCTTAATACGGCATTGCCTTCCGCCTGATATCTGACCTGACCGGATTCTCTTATATTCACCAATCCGTTGATCGTCCCTTCATTCTGAATCACACCATTGTACGGATCGCCGTTAAAATTGACCTGAATGCTGCATAAGGTTCCGTCGGCATTGATCGTCCCCTTATTTTCCAACAGAGAGGTATTAAAAAATGTAGCTCCCGGCGCCAGATTGATCTCGCCGAAATTCCTGGTGAGTACCTCGCGGCCGCCGTTAGCCCCGTCGAAATTATAGAGTGTCCCTCCCTCTGATACATTCAATGTTCCATAATTGGTCAGTACGCCGATTTCTCCCGTTCCCCCGTAGCTGTTGCGCAGCGTGGCTCCGTCCGGGATCACTGCCGTTGTCCCTTCTGGAATCGTCAGGGTACTTCCAAGCATGCCAATATACAGCCGCTGGTCCGTTCCCAGCGGGAAACGGATATGCTCGTTCCAAACCACATTTCCATATACATTTCCGTTGCCCACAGATGTGATCTGGTCGGACGCTTCGTCATAGACGCAATCGGCATACTGGATATTATCCCCCTTCTGGATCAGATAATTATAGGGGCCTCCGCAGTATATCACGGCGCTGTTCTCCCATTTTACATGATCAGGGTCGGGATAGATATCAAGACCATCGGCCTGATTATTTTTCACATATAAGGAACCGCCGTTTACGGTAAAGGACTTGTCATTTCCGAATGTAATCACACCTCCCGGACCCGCACTGCCGAGAGCCCTGACCTGGCTGGATTCAAACAGTACATTACCATTTGCGCTAATTGCGGTTCCGGCGCTGTTGACTGCGATCACGTGGCTGTTTCTTATGCTCACATCACCGATGTTATTTGTTCTCACCGCAGCGGAAGACACGGTAATACCCGCGCTGTTTTTCAGAGTCACCCGGCTTCCGTTCTGGATTACAATGTCCCCGTATTCCGTAATGATCCCTGACGCGAAGCCATAGGTAACCGTCAGGTTCACGGCGTCCAATGTTACAGCGCCGTCTGTGCGGATTCCTTCCATCTGGCTGTCGATGGTCAGGGACCCGGTACCACGTACGTTCAGAGTCCGCGTGCCGGAATTGTTGCTGTCAGTCAGAAAGATCCCGCGGCCCTGAGAAGTAATCCGGTTCTCCCCTTCCAGTACCAGTTCAAAAGGCACACACATCCAGATTCCGCTCCCATAATTTTCAAAAGTAGCTCCACTATAAGTATTTTGAATGACCGCATCCCTCAGTGTCAGCCTGCCGCTGACCACATTTCCGGCCGAATCCGTTTCCGGCGTCCAGATGATCTGTCCCCCTCCTGCCGTATAGACGGTCTCTTCCGACGGGAGTCTCAAGGGATAGGCGTCCGGATTCGCAGGGTCATACCCGTCCTCATTAAAAATAAACCCATTGGATTTATCCCCTCCGTCTGCCGGCTCCTCCGCCCGTACCGCAAGCGGCATCATCCAGAATAGTACTCCCAGCAGAAGTGTAAAAAACTGATATTTACACAACTTTTTTCTCATCCTTTTTTCCTCCTGTCAATATTTGGTGGGGGGAGTTGTTTCTCCCCGTTTATACTTCTCTATTGCACATCATACAAAAAATTGGATTTGGATAACAAGGGAGCTTTCCTACTTTGCAATTTTTTTACCTACTTTGCAGTTTTCTGTTCTTGACACTGGCCGCTTAACCCTTTACGCTAATAGCAGAGAATTTGCAGGAGGTAGGAAATATGCTGCTTTGGAAACGGAAAGGGGCAATACCCCGATGGCTGGCAGGGGCGGTATTTCTAATCTGTGCGCTGGCAATGACAGGGCTTTTGGCATCAGAGGTTACTCCACGCCGGGAACAGCTCATGCTGGAAGCAAGCGTCAATGGCGGCGAGATGACGCTGGAGGCAGGCTATGAATATGGCGGCGCGCTGACGCTGGCGGTGACGCTTCCCGAATGGGAGAGCCAGTGGCGTCCGATGCTGGAAGTCAGGCACACGGGTGAAGCGGAAGTGTTTTTAGACGGGGAGATGTTAGGCCGTATGGAGGCATGGGACGGGAAAACGCTGGGCAATGCCGTCTTTATGCTGCCGAAAGACTGTGCTGGAAAAACGGTGACATTGGAAACAGCAAAGGAAGCAGAGGAGCCGCTCCCGCTTTTGTTCCTTACGGACAGCGGCGTAACGAGAGAAACTGAGCGGGCTTATACGGCGAAAAGCACACTCCCGGCAGCCGTTTTTGCCGTGGTGTCGCTGCTTGTCCTTGGGCTGTTTTTCTTTGGGCTGACAGAGGGACACTGTGACTGGCCGGTTCTGCTGCTTGGTTTTGCGGCGCTGACCCAGGCATTTTATTTCCATGCACAAAGCCGGGGCGGGTATATCCTTCCCCCGGAAATTTATGGGCCGTGGCTTTGCCTGTCCAGGGCGGCGCTGTTCGCCCTCCCGCCGCTCTTTCTGCTGCTGCATATGAAAAAATGGCGGAAGCTGTTCCTGCCTTTTGCCATTCTGCCGGGGCTGGCTTATTTTGTAGTCGCGGGGTTTCAGACGGTGGTTCCTGCGTTCTCCATGGTCGGCTCCCGGATGGGGGAAGTGTTTTATCTGACTGTGGCGGCGCTTGTGGTGTGCGCCGTACTGGAATACCGGGATGAAAACCAGGTATTCCGCCTGTTCCTGCCGGGGCTTTTGTTATCCGCCGCCGGAATCGGTGCGGCGAGCCTGCTGTCGGGGCTGTGCGGCGGCGGGCTGCTACCCTATATGCAGTGGCTCGTTTCAGAAATCACCTGGCATCAGCCAGACCTCCCGCTGTACTGGTGGAGCGCCTTTGTGTTATTGCTTTGTTTTCTGGTGAGCGTACTGTCCCAGCTTCGCTTTCTGGCGGCGCGGGAAACACAGATGCAGGTGCTGGCCGCGCGGGAAAGCATGGCCCAGGAACAGCTTGCGGTGGTTCAGGAGAGCGATGAATCACTCCGCAGGATGCGGCATGAAACTGTAAATCATTACACCGTCATGCAGAAACTGTCCCAGGCTGGGGCATGGGACAGGCTGGAAACATATCTGGACGGCCTGCTGTCGGATGTGGAGGCGGTTCCTGCTATGGTATACGTTGCACATCCGGCCATCAACGCAGTCCTGACCACGATCCTGGCCCGCGCACAGAAGCAGGGGATTAAAGTGGAGCATGAGGTGAGCGCGCCGGAAACGCTGCCGTTTCCAGATACAGAGCTTTGCACTGTTTTGATGAACCTGCTGCAAAATGCCCTGGATGCCAACGCCCTTGCACCCGCAGGGGCGGAAAAATGGCTCCGGGTCAGCATACACATCCGGGGAGCGCATTTATACATCGGCGT
>Ga0137308_100129_pt1 | contig 137233 bp, 115 predicted proteins | sample Inofrocosms_June_FD_97181 | JGI IMG/M metagenome (GOLD analysis project Ga0137308, IMG submission 97181) | Mouse cecal microbial communities from Vienna, Austria - N-Acetylneuraminic and N-Acetylglucosamine D2O microcosms_June | ecosystem: Host-associated > Mammals > Digestive system > Large... | reverse complement strand
TCATTGATGTGGCGGCGAAATACGGATATCAGTCTCCCACTGCTTTCAACAGAGCCTTTCAGTCTGTTCACGGGATAGCGCCCTCTGCCGTAAAAACCGAAGGGGTATCCGTAAAATCTTTCCCGCCTGTTTCATTTAAAATATTTGTCAAAGGAGCGGAAGAAATGAATTATCGGATCGAAACGAAGGACGCATTCCGTATTGTCGGGGTGTCTGTCCCGCTACAAAAAAATATTGAGGAAAATTTTGCGGTGATTCCGTCTAAGTGGGGCGAAGTTTCCGCTGACGGCACTTTGCAGAGGCTGGCCGGCATGATGGATACACCGCTTATGGGGGTGCTGGGGATCAGTACCTGCAATGACGAGGAACCCTGGAGATACTATATTGCGGTATCTTCCACACAGGAAGCGGTGGGATTTGAAGAATATACGGTGCCGGCAGCTACCTGGGCAATCTTTCCCGGTGAAGGTACGAATCAGTCCATTCAGGAACTTGAGCGGCGCATTGTGACGGAGTGGCTGCCGACGTCAGGATATGAATACGGAAATGCACCTGATGTTGAAGTTTACATCAGCCCTGATCCGCAGAATGCGAAATACGAGGTGTGGATACCTGTTGTAAAAAAATAGAAAAAACCATGAGAAGTTATTTCCAGCATAGCGGCTTACGATTCAGACATACTACATAGTAATCGTAACTGCACAGCTTTTGTGGTTATGATGAACAATCAGTCTCTCATTAATTATTCAGGGGTTGATGTCTTATGAAGGGGGAAGGGAAATGAGAAACAGAGCATTGGACTGCCTTGCCCTGACGATTGCCATTATCGGCGCTATCAACTGGGGATTGATCGGACTTTTCAGCTTTGACCTTGTGGCATTTATTTTCGGTAACATGTCATGGTTTTCCAGAATCATTTACGCCCTGGTAGGTATCGCCGGACTGTATATTATCACATTCTATATGTACACGAACGGCAATTTGGCAGAGTCAGACAAGGCATAAGTACGGACAGAAGAAAACTGCAAAGAGAAAAACAGAACCGGTGGTGTCTGATCAGATGCCCCGGTTCTGTTTTTTAAACGGGTTATTTGCCTTCCAGTGCGTTCTTGTCTGTCAGCACGCCGTCCCGCCAGATTCGTTCCAGATCATAGAACAGACGGTTCTCCCTGTCAAAAATATGGATGATCACGTCCTGAAAGTCCATCAGAATCCAGTTAGCGTTCTGGTAACCTTCCATCTGTCTTAAGTTTACGCCTGCCCTGCCGAGCACTTCCGAAACATTGTCCGCCATAGCCTGTATCTGGCTTTTATTGCTGCCGTCCGCAATGATAAAATAGTCTGCAATGGTAGAGATGTCACTGATATCAATGATATGGATATCCTCCGCCTTTTTATCTTCCAGCGCATTTACTGCCATAAGTGCTGTTTCCTTCGTGTTCATAACAAGTACCTTACCTTTCTTTGAGTCATATTGATAACAGCATAATTTTATAAATGCTGCTCCTCTATCTTTTATAGTACTGATATGTCCTGTTTGTCATATCATCCACCTGTCCGTCCGTGGTTCGCAGATAGGCAAGCGTGTCTGCCAGTATTTTTTCCATGGCACTGTCCAGATCCTGATAAGCGAGTCTTCGGATCAGACTTAAGTCTCTGTTCTGCTTTCGTCCGGGTTCAATGTAATCTGCAATATAGACCATTTTCTCCAGCCTGCTCATATCGGGACGGCCTGTCGTGTGATAACGGATTGCGTTTAGTATGTCCCCATCCGTCACACCATATTTGCGCTCCGCAAGATAAGCGCCGGCTTTTGCATGTAAAAGCGCGGTCGGATTGCTGCGCTCTACTGCTGTCACGTTGAGTCGGGCTTTTTCGCAGATCGCTACCAGCTCCGACCCATGCATGGATTTGGCGCAGTCGTGCAAAAGCCCCGCGATCATAGATTTTTCCATATCTTCAGCGTGGGCCATTGCCAGTGCGGCGGCTGTATAAGCCACTCCCAAAGTGTGCGTGTAGCGTCCTGTGGACAGTTCTTTTTCCATCGCCCGGCGCAGTTTTTCTATTTCTGACTGATGATGATTCTGACTCATGAAAGTATCCTTTCTCTTCCCGGAAACATTGTTTTATTACGAATCCTTTTCATAGAGATGATTCTGCCAGATATATACAGCAACCGCCTCCGGCACAAGCCCTTGCAGGGATTTCCCTGCTTTCACCATCGCCCGGATCTGTGTGGAGGATATGTCCATACCGGCAAATTCCAACAGCTTCACAGAAGCTTGATATTTTTCCCGCAGATATCGCACCTGCTCGCTTAAGTGCGGCTGCTGTTCCTGTGTTTGCTTGCCTGATTCACGCATTCCGCTCTCAGAGGTTTCGTCTTTTACAGAAGGAGTTACTGTCGTCCGCACCGCCGCCAGAACCGTACAGTTCTGAAAAATCAGCGCCGGATTCTTCCAGTCCTCCATGGCATACAGGCTGTCCGCTCCCAGAATAAAATAATAGTCTGCTTCGGGATCAGCCGCTTTGAGTTTTTGCAGGGTATCACAGGTGTAAGTGTTCTTCCCAAGCGCTGCGTCCGAAGCCTCCATTTCAGACAGCTCAAAGCCCGGCACATCCTTTATGGCAAGCTCTGTCATCTCGCAGCGCACCTGTATGGGTAGAACTTCTCTCTGATCTTTCATGTAGGGGACGCCGCTTGGCATGAACAGCACTTTTTCCAATAAAAACTGCTCTTTCGCTTTTTTTGCTATCGCCAGATGCCCGTTATGGATGGGATTAAAGGTGCCTCCCATAATGCCGATTCGTCTCATGCGGTTCTCCTTTTATGCTGATGCATTAACGCTACCCTGCTTTACGGTTTCGCTGGTCAAATCCGTGGCTGATATGTGAGCGGAATCACGCATGGTCTTAGGCGTCACTTTGGCAGGACGATCTTCGGATTCTTTTTGTCCGGCTTGTAGAGGATGATCTTTTTGCCGATCACCTGCACAACGGTGGAGTGGGTTCTCTCCGCAACCGCCTCCGCGATCATCCTGGGATCGTCCACACAGTTTTTCAGGACGGCGATCTTCAAAAGCTCCCGTGTGTTGAACGCGTCGGTGATGGATGCTGTAAATTCCGGCGTGAGGCTGGATTTACCCACTTGAAAAATGGGGTCTATGCCGTTCGCCAGACTTTTTAAGTGTGCCCGCTGCTTACTTGTCAATTCCATATCTCAAAATCTCCTTCTCTGTTTCCGGGTCTGTAAAACACTCCCGGGATCGGACTTTGTCCGATCACTTGTAGTAATCAAAGGAAAGCCCGTACATCCTTACGGTACTGCCCTCCTCTATGCCAAGCGCCTCAAGCTGCTCTAAAATACCCTGCTTGCGCATAAAATCCTGAAAGAATTTAAAGCCTTTCTCGGATTCCAGATTGGTGTAGGAAAGCATCTTTTCAATGCGCGGCCCCTCCACCACATACTCGTCCGCCTCCTCGTCGTAGACCACGGTAAACGGCTCCTTATCAATGTCGAAATGGAACTCCGGGAAGAACTCCTGTTCAAACGTCAGCGGTCTGCTGTCCTCCATCTCGCCCAGACGGTTGTTTACAGCGTAGAGAAGCTCTCTGACGCCCTGGCCGCTGACGGCGGAAATGGCGTAAACAGGAATGCCCTGCGGTTCAAATTCCGCTTTCAGTTTCTCCACGGGATCATCGTCCTTCTCATAGATCATATCAATCTTGTTGGCGGCGATGATCTGGGGTCTTTGGGCAAGTGTCTGGTCATAAGCTTCCAGTTCTTTGTTGATGGCATAAATATCCGCTACGGGATCACGCCCTTCCGTGGAAGCCGCGTCCACGATATGCACGATCAGCCGTGTCCGCTCGATATGGCGCAGAAATTCATGGCCAAGCCCCACACCCTCCGACGCGCCCTCGATCAGACCGGGGATATCGGCGATCACAAAGCCTTTGGCGTCCTCCAGATCTACCACGCCCAGATTGGGATTCAGCGTGGTAAAGTGGTAATTGGCGATCTTTGGCCTTGCGTTCGTCACCCTTGACAGAAAGGTGGATTTTCCCACGTTGGGAAAGCCCACAAGCCCCACGTCGGCGATCACCTTAAGCTCCAGGAGCAGCTCCAGCTCTTTTGCCGGCTGGCCGGGCTGTGCGTACTTGGGCGCCTGCATGGTGCTGGTTGCGTAGTGCTGGTTGCCGCTGCCGCCGCGTCCGCCTTTCAACAGAAGGAACCGCCTGTTGTCACCAGACATGTCGGTGATGACCTTGCCGCTTTCGGCCTCACGGATCACCGTGCCCTCGGGCACTTTGATGGTGATATCCTCGCCGTTTCTGCCGGCGCAGTTCTTCTTGCCGCCTTCCTCGCCGTTTTTTGCACAGTATTTGCGGACATGGCGGAAATCTGTCAGCGTGTTTAACCCTTCGTCCACCTCAAAGTAGACGCTGCCGCCGTTTCCGCCGTCACCGCCGTCGGGACCGCCGTTTGGCACATATTTTTCTCGACGGAAGGAAACGTGGCCGTCTCCTCCTTTGCCGCTTTTTACATATATTTTCGCACGATCTGCAAACATAATTTTTCTCCGTTATCATCAAACAGGAAAGAATAAGAAAAGCCCCAAACATCAGTGTGTTCGGAGCTGTATCTTAAACTTCTTACTTCTCTACAGGATAAACAGACGCCTGTTTCTTGTCTCTTCCTTTTCTCTCGAAACGAAGAACACCGTCCACCAGAGCAAACAGCGTATCGTCACCGCCTCTTCCCACGTTTACGCCAGGATGTATCTTGGTTCCGCGCTGTCTGTATAAGATATTGCCCGCCTTAACAAACTGACCGTCAGCTCTCTTCGCGCCCAATCTCTTGGATTCGGAATCGCGGCCGTTCTTTGTGGAACCGACACCCTTCTTATGAGCGAAAAATTGAAGGTTCATATTCAACATGGTATTACACCTCCTTAAATGTCAATTTACAATGCTTTTTCCCGTACTGCGCCTCAATCCGGCTCAGTCCGAGCGCCAGAGAATCCATCAGCGCGACGGAGGTTTCACGCAGGGACTGTCGTAAAAAAATACAGTAGATTCTGCCTGTCGTTTCATCCGCCTCCACCTGGATCGGTTCCTTTGTGACCTCCTCAAGAGCGTTCACCGTGTTGATCACGAGAACCGAAATTGCCGCACAGACAATATCCTGACCGTAGTCCGCATACGCCGCGTGGCCGTTGCAGGTAAATTTCCGATATTCTCCCGCCTTGTTTTTATAAATGGTAATCTCGGTCATTACGCGTTGATCTTGTCAATCTTGATCTGCGTATAGAGCTGTCTGTGACCATTTTTCTTGTGGTAGCCGGTTTTTCTCTTATACTTGTAGACGATGACTTTCTTGCCCTTGCCCTGATCCATAACGGTTCCGGTCACGGTCGCGTTTGCCACATCGCCTGCAACTTTAAGATCCTTATCGCTGATCGCGATCACCTGGTCGAAAGTAACGGTAGAACCAACCTCGACGTCAAGCTTCTCCACTCTGATCTCATCGCCCTCGGATACCTTGTACTGTTTTCCGCCTGTTGCAATGATTGCGTACATATCTGCACACCTCCTATTCATGGACACCTGTCCATTTACTCGCTAACTGTGGTGATGCCCGGAAGGGCACACTTCTACCTCGTTATGCGGCATACTCAATAATCATATACATTTTATGCCAGTTTGTCAATCACAATTTTATCTGTTTTCCAGTCTTTTATCTATTTCTTCCTTCAGAACCCGTTCGATTCTGTCATGTAAGTCCTGGGTTTTAAAAGGTTTGAGCACATAGTCATTGATGCCGAGCTTGGAGCTTTCCACGATCGTCTGCTTCTCACTCTGTGACGTGAGCATGATCACGGGAATTCCCTGACATTTCTCCATCTCCCGAATCTCACGCAGCGTTTCTATCCCGTTTTTGGGCGCCATCTGGATGTCCAACAGAATCAGATCAGGCGCTGCTTTCTGCTTCAGGTACTGCAATGCGCGCACACCGGAATTGAGAGGAACGATCTCATATGACCCTTTCAGCTCCTGCTCGATGGTTGCCAGACTGATCGTATTATCATCCACAGCCAGTATTGTCAGCTTATTACTTTCCACTTTTGAAATCCTCCTTTTACATTTGTTCTATTAACTCACGCAGCATCTGCTCCGCCGCGTCATCTTCGTACAGTTTGAGCTGTTCTCTGATCTTTTCAAGCGCCGTTTCCGTGGACTCCTCCAGCCGGTACTCCAGAATTTCTTCTACTTTATGCGCACAGTCTTTGGACTGAAAATTTTCCAGATCGCTCAGAGCCGACCGGATTCTCTCAAGCAGCTCTGTTTTTTCCAGGTTCTCTTCTTTTTTCTTCTGGCCGCCTCCCTTGTGTCTGCCATCCAGATATTTTTGAATGTGTTCCAACTGTTCTTCATATTCCCGCAGTAGTTTTTCGGCATGACTGTCCACAAAGGTGAAATCTTCTCTTTTTACGGCCTTTTCCTGCTCTCTGGCTCTGTTGGAAACCTGCATGGCTCCCACGTTTGCGGAAGCGCTCTTCAGGGCATGGACTTCTATGCCATAGGATTTATAATCTTTTTCTTCCAAAAAGCCGCGCAAAACGGAAAGCTTTCGTTTGCCGTCCAGACAATACAGGTTTAAGAGCTCGTTATACTCCTCAATGCTGGCAGAAGAATGCTCGGCCACCACGTCGGTGTCGATTCCCTCAATGATAATTTCCTGGAATTTCTGCAGGTTGTCGCTGCTTGACTGTAACTTATCGATCCAGCCGTCCTTCGTCTGTTTTTCTGCCGGAATCCACTTTAAAAGCGCCATATGCAGTGTACGTCTGTCAATGGGTTTGGTCAGGAAATCCTGGAAACCGCTTGCCAGGAACGTCTCGCGCACGCCCTCCATGGCGTTGGCAGTCAGCCCGATAATGATCGGCAGGGTTCCGTTCTCCCCGCACTCGCTCCGAATGTGCTGTACCGCTTCGATCCCGTCCATACCGGGCATCATATGATCCATGAAAATAATGTCAAACAGCGTTTCTCCCACACGCTTTATCGCATCCATGCCGCTTTCCGCTTCGACTATTTCCAGATCATAGGTGTGCAGCAGGGACTTGGCGACTCTTCTGTTGATCACATTGTCATCCACGACCAACACTTTACAGTCCCTGGCCGTAAAGGGCTCCAGCGCCTTTTCTTTTGGCACTTCCACTTCCGGGATCTCAGACAGCGGCCTGCTGTCCACAATCTTCTGCAATATTTCCAGAATGAAGGTGGAGCCTTCGCCGTACACGCTCTCTACCCGTATGGAGCCGTCCATCATCTCGGCCAGCCGCTTGGTGATGGAAAGGCCAAGCCCCGTTCCCTCCACGCTTCTGTTTCGTTTGGAATCAAGCTGCCTGAAATTTTCAAATATTTTTCCGATATCTTCTTCCTGAATGCCGCAGCCGGTATCCTCCACACGGAAAATAAGGCGCTGTGTGTCCGGCGTTTCCCCGGGCTTTCCCGAAACGGAAATTTTCACATGCCCCTGCTTTGTAAATTTCAGAGCGTTATTCAAAAGATTGATCAGAATCTGTTTGATCCGGCCCTCATCTCCGAGATAGCGGCAGGGAATGGACATGTCAAACTCGCTCATCAGCATAAGGCCATGTCGGGAAGCGACAATATCCATCATATTCAGCACTTCATTGACAAGCGTTTTCAGATGATATTCCCCTAATACCAGAGTCATCTTTCCGGCCTCCACCTTGGACAGATCGAGAATATCGTTGATCAGAGCCAACAGGTTTTGGGAGGAAGATTTGATATCGCGGGCATAACCGTATACTCTCCGCCCCCTGCTTTCCTCCATAATGATATCGCTTAAGCCAACGATGGCGTTCATCGGCGTGCGGATCTCATGGGACATATTGGCCAGAAACGCGCTTTTCGCAAGATTGGCCTGCTCTGCCTGCTCTCTGACCTGCTTGATCTCTTCAATGTAGTTCCTTGTCTCAGTCACATCAAGAATCAGAATCACATATCCCTTTTTACCACCGTATTTATCAGGGATCTGTTGTACATGCCCCTGATAAAAGCAGCCGTTTAAACAGAACTCCTCACGGGTATTGTCGTCAAGAATATCCTCTGGAAAGCCCTCCAGTTCTTCAATATGGTTTCCGATGGCATGGGCATCCAGATCATGGAAAATACCTGCCGCAGCCGGATTATAGCTGACAATCCGTTTATGTTCATCTAACGCAATGACGCCGTCGTTGAGCGTATCAAGTAAAATGCCGGAAGCAAGACTGCTGAAATCGTATACCTTTCTGCTCCAGATCAGAATGACGACACTTGACAGAATCAATCCAAGCGAAGCCGGAGTCGGATCATATACCGTAGTCAGCTTCAGGACATAAGAACACAGCATGATCACGGGAACAAAGGAAAGGGCAAGTATGAGCAGGTACTTTCTGTCCGCCGCATAATCCGGCTTTTTGATGCAGACGCGTATCAGGGCAAACAGGGTAAGCGCATAGGGAATGATCAGGGCGCACAACATAAATGTCCAGTAGCCGAGACCGTATGTAAGACTCAGATAAGAATGTCCGTGTTCCGTCTGCAGCCAGTCTATGCTTCGGTAAAAAAGAGAATGTTTGTCGCAGGTAAAGACAAGCCCCAGAATAAAGACATCAATGATCTTGAGAACGGATAAGATTTTTGAAGGAGCCCTCTCAAAACAGTAATTAAACATAAAATGGCAATAGCTGACTGGTATAGTCAACGACCCTATATACTGTATTTTCACAGCTACCAGAGCCGCATCCATAGAAGGAGCCGTCAGTTCCAACAAATATCCTGCGTTCTGTATCAGGGCGCCCATCAGAAAATACTGCATCAGCTTCTGATCCCGGGAGCCGTCCCCCTGCAGCAGAAGAAACAGTGCAAGCACAATCACGCCGATGCCTAAAATACTCAGTCCAACAAAAAAGGTATCCATAATTTGATATCACCACGCACCATATATTATGTACTCCTACAACAAAAGAGCCGTAATTATCATAACAAGGAACGCCCTTTCTGTCTACCAAAAGCTGCACAAAACTGTGGCAGAACGTTTAATTTTGCCGCATACGGAAAGATAAAAGCACCTCCATATCCTCATCACTGCAGCGGAAAAAGAGAAGGAAGGCAAGCACAGCCACGCCGACGGTTATATAAATGTCAGCCACATTGAATTTCGGAAAATCGATGGGCACGAAATAGATAAAATCCACCACATAGTTCCGGCTTACTCGGTCAATCAGATTTCCAACCGCGCCGCTCAGGATAAGCAGCATACAAAGGCGCATCGGGACGAAGCGTCTCTCTCCCGGAAGGGTGAGATATTTCCATAAAAGCAGCATGATAACCAGCGTTGTCAGGACAATCAGGAAAGTCTGCCTGCCCCGGAAAGAGCTGAATGCGGCCCCCGTGTTTTCCAGATAGGAAAATTCCAGCACGCGGCTGATGATCACAAAGGACTCCTGCCCTTTCAGATGGGAAATGGCGAGCCATTTGGTGTACTGATCTGCAAGAAGCAGGCTGCATAATGCAAAAATGGAAAAAAAGAGATGTTGTTTCTGCCGTTTCATAGTTAAACCAAGGTCTTCCTTTCTGCCGTAAATTAACGTTTTTTCAAATATTGACTAATTTGGTCAAAATATAAATTCGTTTTAAAATGAAGTATTCCCTGCAAAAAAGAAAGCGGCGATCTGGGCGCGTGAGCTGAACTCTTCCGTCTCCAAAAGCTCTTTCACTTCTTCCTTCGTATAAAAATCTGCGGTAATCTGTTCGTTTTCTGAGGTGTGATCCTCAAAATTTCCCTCCGCATCCACAAAAGCGATCTGTGTTTTTACATCAGAGAAAGCGACTGCGGCAAAGGAGGGAGGCAGGATGCTGTGGATTTTTTTCACACCAAGCCCGGTTTCCTCGTACAGCTCCCGCTGAATGCACTCTTCCAGGGATTCCCCCTCGTTGATCATTCCTGCACAGAGATTATACACAAATCGGTTGACGCCCATACGAAATTCCCGCAAAAGCAGCATTTTCCCTTCGTGAAAAGCCACGATGGAGACGCCGCTGACCCGCTGTCCGATGGCTTCCGGGCCGGGAATCTCGTGGCGGCTGACAATCTCATATTTCTTCTCTCGTCCGGCCTTATTGCAGTAGGTCAGCTCGTAGTTTTTCAGATATTTTCCGTCCTTTACTTTCTCCATATGTAAAAGTTTCATGGCAGCCAATTTCCTTCCTGTGGATGCATCGTCGGTTTCTGTTTCGTAAGCGCAGTAAAGATCTCTTCGCGGGCTGTCTACGGATTTCGCAGCTGCTCTGCAAGGCTTGGCGCCACTTTCTTTCTGGTCAGCTCCATCAGTCCGAGCGCCGTCATATCCAAGGCTCTTGCGGGTATGGGATCCTGCTTTAGGAGACATCGCATATATTCCAGAAGCGACTGTTCACGCTCCCGGCTTTTCAGATTAATAAAATCCACAAGAATGATGCCGGAGAGGTTTCTCGCACGCAGATGCAGGGCAATCATTTCCGCCGCCTCTCTGTTGATGCGGTAAAAGGTTTCCTCCCGATTCTTCCCGTTCTCGTATTTTCCCGTGTTGACATCGATGGAAACCAGGGCTTCCGTCGGTTCTATGACAAGATAGCCGCCGGATTTCAGCCACACCTTCCTGTCAGATAGTTCCTGCAGGCGCTGTTCTACCGAATACAGCTTATAAAGAGGAAGAAGGGCATCCGCATAGAGACGCAGGGGAATGTCTGCCTTACGGCATGTTTCTGACAGGATATCATATACTTCCGGCAGATCGGTGACAACTTCATCGTACTCGCTGCGGTAGGCGTTTTCCACAAAAGAGACATAATCGGGCCTGCTTCGGTACAGGCAGCTGTAACAGGTGCGGAAGGACGCGATCGACAGAATATGCGAGAGCGTGTCCGCTAAAGACCGGGCTTCCTCCAGAAGCGGCTCCTCCAAGTCAAGGGTTCCGGCGTTGGTCCGCACAATCAGACGGAAACGCCGGGATATCTGTTCCAGTTCCTCCACGCCCCGGAAATGCGACTGCTTCGCGGCGTCCAGTTTGGAGGAAACCTGCACGCCGTCCTTCTGCCCCTTCGGTTTTATCCCTACTACCGCATACTGGCCTGACAGGGACAGTTTGGTGGTTACGCCGGCAAGCTTATTTTTTATGGAATCTTTCACAATCTGGACCGGCAGTTCGTCACCGGCTTTGAGACTGCCGTCGCTGATCCTGTTTGTCAAAATGGCATGAGCTGCCTCCGCAAGCGGCAGAAAAGTGAGACAGCCGCCTCCGAGATCAAGGAAGGCGGCTCCTATATTTTCAGAAATGCTCTGTACTCTGGCCACATAAATATTACCGACCGCAAATTCAGTCGGTTTCAGTACTCGCACGGACAGAATCTGGTTGCCGCGCAGCAGTATGGCCAGCAGCCTGTTGTCCAGTCTGATAATCAGAATTTTCCCTTTGTGCGTTGTCATGGATGATCCGTCCCTTCCAAACCTGTTCTCAGTATAGCATACAATGGCGGGAATGCAAGCAGACCATGCAGTTACCCCGTCTCCCCAAGGGGAACAAACCGATGTTCAGCCGCCTCCCCGGCAAGATCCCTGTACGTTTCCAGCCGCGTCACCTGAATGGCGGAGGCTGGCACCTCACAACCCGCAAAAGCGCAGAACTTTTCGAAGACCACGGTGGGTTTGATGTTGCCGCTGCTGCTGGCGTTTACGAGCATATGGATTGCATTGCCATTCTCTGCGCCGATCTCATAGATCCCCTGTTTTAAATCCAGTTCGATCACACTTTTTTTTGTTTCTTTGATACAGGGAATGTGCTCCTGTGCGTAAAACTGCTGTAATTTCTCCGCAAGGCCGTCAATGGGAAAATCCCCTTCTTTCATCTGCAGGCGGTAGGAAGCCGCCGCAACGCTTGCCATAGCATTTTTCGCCTGATCCGGCAGGACGCTTACGGAAAGCACTTCTACCCCATTCACCATGACCCGGTTCAGCGCGTCCTTCATATCTGCTTCGGAAGACATGGACAAAACTTCCAGATCCAAATATTCGCCCCTGCTTTCGATGCCGACGCCGAGGGGCGCGGCAAAGGACATAATCTGGTGGGGACTGAACCCTTCCGAGTATTTCACGTCAATCTCCGCCCTTCGGACCGCTTTCTGAAAAAAACGCATCATGTCCAGGTGGCCGATAAATTTCATGGTGCCGTACTTGGCAAATTTGATTCTGACTTTCATGCAAGATACCTCAAAATATTGTAAATTCTTCCCGTTTATCCGTTTTCCGAAGGGCTGTCCAAATCCGGCGTTCTGCTTTCGTGACAGATTCCTACGCCGAACCGGCTGGCCCCGCAGCCCTGACATTGTACCTTACAGTTGGGAGATACAGTCTGGCTTTTGGCCTTTTTCCACTCCCGCAGCAAAAACTCCCTCGTCACGCCGCAGTCAATGAAATCCCACGGGAAGATCTCGTCATCCGCCCGCTCTCTCGTTGTGTAGAAACCGATATCCAGCCCGCATTCCTCAAAGCTTTCCATCCACCGTTCATTGTGGAAATATTCACTCCAGGCGTCAAACATACAGCCCTTTTCATAGGCTTTCCTGATAATCTGCGCCACCCGGCGGTCTCCTCTGGCAAGCACACCCTCCAGCACGCTCACATCCGCCTCGTGCCAGTTATATTTGATGCTCTTCTGGTTTAACTGACTCATAATGCCTTTCTTCGTCAGATGGGCTTTGTTCAGAAATTCCTCCTTAGTGCACATGGGCGCCCACTGGAACGGGGTAAACGGCTTGGGAATGAAGAAGGAGGTGCTTGTGACAATCTGCACTTTGCCGTTCACCCGCCTGTCTTTCGGTACCGCCTCAAAAAAGGCGGCGGCAATCTTGTTAGACAGATCCCCGATTCCAAGGATATCCTCCTCCGTCTCCGTGGGAAGACCGAGCATAAAGTAAAGTTTTACCCGCGTCCAGCCTCCCTCGAAGGCCATCGTTGCGCCTTTTATAATGACTTCTTCGGTCAATCCTTTATTGATCACGTCCCGGAGCCGCTGGCTGCCCGCTTCCGGGGCAAAGGTCAGGCTGCTCTTCTTCACGTCCTGCACCTTGCTCATCACGTCCAGTGAAAAGGCGTCAATCCGCAGGGATGGCAGAGAGATATTGATGTGCTTTTGTCTGCACTCTTCGATCAGAAAGTCTAGAAGTCCATCCAGTCTGGAATAATCGCTGGAACTTAAAGAACTTAAGGAGATTTCCTCGTGTCCCGAGTTCTTCAGCATCTCTACCGCATATTCTTTCAGCCTGTCCACATCCCGTTCGCGGACGGGCCGGTAAATCTGGCCTGCCTGACAGAACCGGCAGCCTCGGATACAGCCCCTCTGGATTTCCAGTACGACCCGGTCCTGGGTCACCTTGATAAAGGGCACAACAGGCTTTAATGGATAATGCGCCTCCGTCATATCCGTCACCACTTCTTTGAGAATCTGGTCGGGAATGTCATCGTATTTTTTCCGACGTCCGGCAATGGTGCCGTCTTCCCGGTATTGCTCCTCATAAAACCGGGGCACATAGATCCCGGGAATTTTTGCCGCGCCGTGCAGAAAGTCTTCCCGCGTACCGCCGGCACGCCTGTTTTCTATATACCAGTCCAGCAGGGGACGGTACTGCGTCTCTCCTTCGCCGATATAGAACAGATCAAAGAAATCCGCAATAGGTTCTGGATTGTAAACGCAGGGGCCGCCCCCAATTACGATGGGCATATTTTCCCTGCGGTCTCTGGCCAGAAGCGGAATCTGTGACAGATCCAGTATCTGTAAAATGTTGGTATAGCACATTTCGTACTGGATGGTAATGCCGAGAAAATCCATATTCTTTACGGGATCCTGGGATTCCAGACAAAACAGAGGAATGGATTCCTTCCGCATGATCTGATCCAGGTCCGCCCACGGTGAATAGACACGCTCGCACCACACGTCATCCCATTCATTCAGCATACTGTACAGAATCTGGATGCCCAGATGAGACATGCCGATCTCATAGACATCAGGAAAGCACATGGCAAACCTTATCGAGACATCCGTCTTATTTTTTATCACAGAATTGACTTCATTGCCGATATAGCGGGCGGGTTTTTCCACCTGCATCAGAATTTCATCGCTTAACGCCAGTTTTTCCATACTTAAAATCCTTTGCCATTTTTGTTCAATATTCTAAGTATAGCGGACTTGCAGCGTAAAGTCAAAGCGGTATGACAAAGATTTGATGTCTGATTACTGAAAGAGCTCGGCAAGCTCCTCCATGACGGCGTTTTCACCGCCGTCATACAGGTGAAAACTGTCGGCCACAATCATATCATAGACATCGCCTGTGCTGTATGACAGGATTTTGCTGTCTCTGGTATCGCAGAGCAAAAATCCCACAAATAAAAGTACGGAAAGCACCATCCGATACTTAAAGCCTCCCGTGGCATTTCCCGGAATCCCCTCCCTGTTTTCGGCATTTCCATAACCGGGGAACCCTTCCGCCCCTGCGGGAAATTCCTTGTCATAGAGTGGAAGCGGATTTTCCTTTCCGTAGAGAATATGCTCCCGCTGTCTGAGTTTCAGGCGGTTCCCCAGATTTTCCTCCCGGATATGCCGGGCCAGCTCCATTTTCTTTTCCGGCGTCACTTTCTTTTCCATCCATGCACGCTTCCTTTCCGTCTATCATGTCCCTACACTTTATGCCAAATTGCGCAAAAAAAGAACGCACCCCTGCGGGTACGTCCCATTTTATCCGAAAAATCAGCTTATCTCTGGGCAAGCTCCGCGGTGATCTCCTCCCAGGTAATATTCTTCTCAGCCATCAGTACCATCATATGATACAGGAAATCCGAAATCTCATACTTAATCTCGTTGGCGTTGGGGTTCTTGGCCGCAATGACGATTTCTGTCGCCTCCTCACCGAGCTTTTTCAGAATTTTATCAACACCTTTGTCAAACAGGTAATTGGTGTAAGACCCTTCTTTCGGATGGATTTTTCTGTCCTTAATCACATTGAACACCTGTTCGAACACTTTGAGAGGGTTTGTTTCCTCGTATTCTTTCGACATGATCTCATGGAAAAAGCAGGAGCGGGAACCGGTATGGCAGGCCGCGCCAATCTGGGAAACCTTCGCAAGAATGGTGTCTTTGTCGCAGTCCGCCGTAAGGGATTTCACATACTGGAAATGGCCGCTTGTCTCGCCCTTCACCCAGAGTTCATCACGGCTTCTGCTGTAATACGTCATTTTTCCTGTTTTCAGGGTCGTGTTGTAGGCCTCCTCGTTCATGTAGGCCACCATCAGCACTTCATCGGTCTTATAGTCCTGCACAACAACCGTCACATGCCCGTCGCTGTTTAGCTTAAACGCCTCCCATGGAATGGCTGGCTCAAACGTATTTACGGTGATATCGTTGTTCTGACAGAGCGCTTTGACAGCCAGAAGTTCCTTGGCGTTCTCGTTGATGGCATAGCCCGAAATACCGCAGATATTGTCGTTTGACAAAATCTCCAGAATCTTATCCAGGGAAACTTCTGGCACAGAAGCAATCATGGGAAATCGGGATATGGAGATGGCTTCCTTCAGACAAGTTTCCTTTACGAGAATGATCTCCCCGATATATTCGTCAATGAGGTGTTCGTTTCTCGTAATGCTGTCAGCCTCCGTCACACAGGCCGCGATCTTGTCCTTGCCAAATTTTTTCGACACCTCCGCCGTGATTTCGATGTTGCCCGGCTTGGAATAATTGAGAGCCGCTTTCTTACAGCCCGCATAAAGCAGCTTTTTGACATCTTCCATACGCTTGACGTTTCCGGCGCCGGTCACGGGAATCTCCGCCTCACTGCAGATGGACTTAATGATATCCAGCGCCTCCTCATGGGCGGCATCTCCCTCGGACATGTCGTAAACAATCAGTTCGTCTGCGTTGTTATCGCTGTAAAATTTCGCCAGAGCCACCGGGTTCGTGTCGATGATGGTGCTGTCCGAAAACCCTTTGACGGCATCTCCTTTATATAAATAAATACAGGGGATAAATTTTTTGTAATTCATACTGCTCGTTTTCCCTTTCTTATCCTAATCGTAAATGGTAAGAAGAATGCGATTCCTGCATTCTCTGCTGTGAAGCCTGGAATTTTTTTTTACGTTACGCGAGTGCCCCCTTGGTGCTGAGTACGCCTTTCACGCGCGGATCATAGGAACATGCCTCGTCAAGCGCTTTACCGAACGCCTTGAACATGGCCTCGATCATGTGGTGTGTGTTCCCGCCGCTTATCATTTTCAAATGCAGGTTCATGCCTGCACTGTAGCTTACCGCATAGAAAAACTCCCGCACAAGCTCTGTGTCGAGGGCGCCCACCCGCTCCACTGGAAACTCACAGTCAAATGCAAAGTATGGTCTGCCGCACAGATCAACCGCGCAAAGACAGAGGGATTCATCCATCGGCAGAATGCAGGAGCCATAGCGTCTGATCCCGGCCTTATCTCCAAGAGCCTCTTTGACTGCCGTGCCAAGCACAATGCCCGCATCCTCCACGGTATGATGGCCATCCACGTCAAGATCACCATTGACCTCTGTGGTCAAGTCGAAAAATCCATGTTTGGAGAAGCCTTCCAGCATGTGGTCGAAGAAACCGATGCCCGTTTGCACATCGCTTCTGCCGGTACCGTCTATATTCAGCTCCAATTTAATGTTCGTCTCTTTTGTGTTTCGCTCTATCACTGCTGTTCTTGGCATACTTTTCTCCTTTTTGCCTTTTTTAGATGAAGTCTGGAAAGACTACTCACACGACTCAAAGCGCACCCGGATGGAGTTCGCGTGGGCGGTAAGCCCTTCTTGTTCGGCAAACAGCTCGATCTCCTTATGTGCCTGTTCCAGCGCTTCCCTCGAATAAGAGATCAGACTTGTCTTTTTCATAAAGTCGTCCACATTTAAGGGGGAGAAGAACCGCGCCGTGCCGTTTGTGGGTAAAATATGGTTTGGTCCCGCATAGTAGTCTCCCAAAGGCTCCGAAGAGTATGCGCCAAGGAAAATCGCACCAGCGTTTCTGATCTTTGTCATCACCTGATAGGGGTCTTTCGTCAAAATTTCCAAATGCTCCGAGGCGATGGCATTAGCCGCGTCCACCGCGCTGTCCAGGGAGTCCGCCAGCAGGATATAGCCGTAGTTGTCCAGTGATTTTTTGATGATATCAGCCCGGGACAGTTCCTGCAAAAAGCCCTCAATCTGCTTTTCCACCTCTTTCGCAACACCCTCGTCCGTGGTAATCAGAATGGCGCTTGCCAACTCGTCATGCTCTGCCTGTGAAAGCAGATCGGCCGCCACATAGCGGGGATTTGCGCTCTCGTCCGCGATCACAAGGATCTCGCTGGGACCGGCAATGGAGTCAATGCTCACATAACCAAAGCAGGCCTTTTTGGCCAATGCAACAAAAATATTGCCGGGGCCGGTGATCTTATCCACCTTGGGAATACTCTCTGTGCCGAAAGCCATTGCCGAAATGGCCTGCGCGCCGCCCACTTTGTAGATTTCATCCACACCTGCAATCTTAGCTGCCACCAGCGTTCCGGGATTGACGCTGCCGTCCGCTCCGGCAGGAGTTGTCATAATAATCCGCTCCACGCCTGCCACTTTGGCGGGAATCACATTCATCAGAACACTGCTCGGATAAGCTGCCTTGCCGCCGGGCACATAAACCCCGGAAACAGCAATGGGCAAAATGCGCTGTCCCAGAAGGGAGCCGTCGGGTTTTGTGTCAATCCAGCTGTTTTTCAACTGTCTGCGGTGAAATTTCCGGATATTTTCCGCCGATTTTTCCATCACGGCTGTGAAAGCGGCATCCGCCTCTGCGCAAGCTTTTTCGATTTCCGCATCTGTCACACGGATATTATCTGCATTACAATTCCATTTATCAAACTGACTGGTGTAGTCAAAAACTGCTTTGTCTCCTTTTTCACGGACATTTGCGATGATATCCGCCACCACGGACTCGTACTGTCCGTAATTGTTGGGGCTTCTCTTCAAAAGGCTGTCGAGAAGATCCCTCTGTGAATCTTTTGTCAATCGAACCGTTTTCATCCTGTTATGATTCTCCCATTCTACATGTTTCAAACGCAGACACTGCATTCATTTATCTGTACCTTTTATCGTCAATTTCTGCGGCGGTTGTCTGCCGTCAGTTCACGGCATAATTCAGCCGTACCGTAATGGAGGCCGTTTTGCTGCGGGAGCTCGTGTCGAAATAGCCGCCGTAACTGTACTCGGTGTTGCTGTTCTGGGCGGTAATCTGAAAAACACCCAGATTTGCGTTTAACAGCTCTCCCACTGTGGAGCCTGTGCCCTCCGCCATCAGATCAATCCGGTCTTTTGCGTTCTGGGTCGCTTCCTCGATCAACTGCAGTTTCAGCTCATCCAGTTTGGTGTAATAATACTCCGGCTCTTCTGACGCAAACTGCACGCCGGATTCGATCAGCCCGGAAATATCCCTGGAAATGCCCTCGATTTTATCAATATCCGTGGAAGTGATGGAGACATTCTGATACAGGTCATAGCCGTCGATGTAATCCCGGATTCTGTCTCCGTTTTCATTGTACTCAGACTGCCAGCGGGCATTGATGGTAACGGAGCTGAACACCATCTCCTCCTCCGTCACGCCGCTGTCCACCAGATATTTTTTTACAAGCTCCGCGTCCTTTTTGATGGAGCGGTAAGCGTCCTGTGTCGTGGCGCCCTGCCCCGAAAAGCTGCCTCTCCAGACGATCAGATCCGCCTCGAAATCGCAGTTTGCGGAACCCGTCGCGTTCAAGCCTCCGCCAACGGTGCTCTTTTTGTAAGTTACCAGATTTCCCGTAAAGATGGTGACGCAGACAATCGCGCAGATGCCTGCGATCAGTGCGATGATAATCCCCTTAAATTCTTTCATAAACTACACGCTCCTTCTGCTTTTTTCTTTTATATTCAGGCGCATGCCTTTTACAGGTGATTTTTCAGCTCCGTGATCAGTTTCTTGATCCGCTCCGGTTCCATCTGCATACTCACCTGGTTCACAATCATCCGGGCTGAGAGCGGACAGATTTCTTCCAACACCTCAAGGCCGTTTTCCTTCAGAGTAGAGCCGGTCTCCACGATATCCACAATCACATCGGCCAGCTTCACGATCGGTCCAAGCTCCACAGAACCGTTCAGTTTGATGATATCCACCGTCTGGTGTTTTTTGTTATAGAAGTAGTCTTTGGCGATATTTGGATATTTGCTGGCAACCCGTATCATTTCGTGGTGCTGCAAAAGCTCCTTTGCGCTCTTCGGCCCGCAGACGCACATCCGGCATTTGCCGTATCCCAGATCAAGCACCTCATAGACCCGTCTGTCCTCTTCCAGGAGCGTGTCCTTTCCGACCACGCCGATATCCGCTGCCCCATACTCCACATAGGTGGGCACATCCGGGCTTTTCGAGAGGAAAAACTTCAGTTTCAGCTCTTCATTTACAAAAATCAGCTTGCGGGAATCTTTGTCTTTCATCTCCTCGCAAGTGATGCCGATTTTCTCCAAAAGCTCCATTGTTTTATTGGCAAGACGCCCTTTTCCAAGGGCGAATGTCAGGTATCTGTCTTCACTCATGTTTTAGTACACCCTCTTCTTTTTTGTTTTTCATATCGGCTAGACCATTGTGAAGCGTACCGCATCTGCGGCAATCATGCAGACCGAACGTCCGCAGCCTTTCTACGCTTCCGTCTGCGGAAGAAGTTCCACCTTTTTTCCAGAAGAGCGCATTCTTTTGGCTTCCAGTAATTTTTCTCTGAAATTTTTCGCCGTGTAATACAGCTTCACAGGCGTATCCACTCCCGTAATGATAACGTTCTGCCGCCCCATGGCGGAAAGAAGATCATCTACGACAATCACAAAACCGATGGCTGCCGCCTCCTTGCCGAAACGCCGCAGCAGATGGTCGTAGCGTCCGCCCTTCACAATCGCGTCGCCCACGCCGTAAGTATAGCCCTTGAAAATGATACCCGTATAGTAATTATACTTGCTGAGCATCCCAAGGTCAAAGGAAACATATTTTTCCACCCCGTAATCGACAAGCGTCCGATAAACCTTCTCGAGCCGTTCGATGGCATGTCTGGACCGCTTGTTGGAGACTGCCTTTTTCGCGTCCTCCAGAATGGAAACCGTGCCAAACAAGTCACTCACCTTGAGAAGCAGCTCCTTATCCTTTTTATTCACGCCGATGCGGTCAAGCAGCTCTTCTGCCCCGAAATAGTTCTTCCCGGAAATAAAGTCCCGAAGTTCAAGCTCCGTCTCCTCGTCAAGTCCGGCCTCGGCGCAGATTCCTTTGAAGTATTCCAGATTGCCGATGCTGATCTGAAAATCGGACAGTCCCGCGTGATAAAGAGCCTCGATCGTCATGGCAATCATCTCTGCGTCCGCCTGTACGGAGTGATCACCGATCAGCTCCGCCCCCATCTGGGTCACTTCCTTCAATTTTCCCTGCAGCTGTGAGGTGTTCGTGAAGGTGTTTCCCTGATAGCAGAAACGGATCGGCACGTCCTCATCCATAAAATACTTGGCGGCGCATCTGGCGATGGACGGCGTAAAATCCGGGCGCAGTACCAGTGTGTTCCCCTCCTTGTCAAAGAACTTATAAAGCTCTCTGGATGGCGTTGTCCCCACTTCCTTGGAGAAAACGTCAAAAAATTCAAAAGTCGGGGTCTGAATGTCCCGGTAGCCGTATCCCGCTATCTTTTCGTGTAAAAGCCGTTCTACTATCGTCTTTTTTGCCTTCTCATCCCCGTAAATATCCCGCACGCCTTCCGGCGTATGTACCAGTTTTTTACTCATATGCGCCTCATTTCCTGTTATTGTTTCCGGGCTATGAGAAAAATAAACCCGGTCGCTTTAATGATTTAAAGTGCTAATTCACTAATATATTAGCGAGATAAACTCATCTCACTATACGCTGATTCCTGTTATTTGTCAATCCTGATTCCGCACTAACCTCCATGATTTCGCTTTGCGAAATCTCAAAATCCACGGACGAACAAGTTCGTCCCAGAGAATGCCCGTATTTTGGGCATTCTCCTGTGTGAGAAAAGTCTGCAAAGCAGACTTAGTACTTCTCCGCGAAACAGCCTCTGCTGTGAGCGGCTAGAAGTACTTCTCACACTACTCCACCCGGTCCTCCAGATCCTTCTGAAGCATATCCAGATAAGGCACGAGAATCCCGTGCTTTTTCGGAAGCACATATTCCGGGTTCAGCTCGTCAAAACGGAAGCTTTTTCTCCCGCCCTCCTTCGCCCGGTCCCAGAAATAGCAAAGCATTTCGTAGGGCAGATAATAAAAGAGATCCCTGTGGGAGTAATAGATCAGAAAGAACGCAATCCCTTTCTGTTTCTCGAACTTTCCCATAAATTCCACCTGATGCTCGTGGATATTCTGGAGCGCGAAGGTGTCGGCCGCGCATTCCTTGGCGTCAAAGCATACGGGAATCCCCTGCACTGCGCCGATGTAGTCCACCGTGCTCTTCTGGTCAAAGTAAGCCAGTGTGATATGGCGGCTGTCCTTGTCGATATTGATCGGGGTAATGGGCGTGGGCACCTTCTGAATCAGCGCAAGCCCGTTTTCCAGATATTTTTCATTTGTACGGTTGATCAGATCCTCCAAAGTGGAGCCGCGCAGACCGCGGGAGTTCCATGTTGCCATCACAATCCTCGTTCCGAAAGGTTTCTTTGCTTCAGAGCGGTAACAGATCCTTACAGCTCCGTTCCTTTCCTATTATACTCCCGCATGAAGAAATTGGCAAGAACAAATGTTCTATTTAAATGACGTGTGAGACCCGCCCAAAAATATCCGGCAGTTCACAAAAAAAAGTGCGCCCGCTCAAATCCGCAAAGGGTTCAGAAAGCGGCGGAAAAACAACCTTGTAGGCATGTAAAAGCTGCGATTGTACGCCGAACTGTTGTCGGTATCCGTCGTTCCATGCCCTGTCTCCGTACTTGTAATCCCCCAGCAGCGGGTGCCCGATACCGGCCAGATGAGCCCGGATCTGATGAGGTTTTCCCGTAATCAGCTCCACCTCCAACAGTGTCTTGTCATCCTCCATTCTGAGCGGCCGATATCTTGTCTGAATGTAGGAGCCTTCGCCGGGAACAGGCTGTATCATCACCTTGTTTCTCTTCTCATCCTTGTATAGATGCCCTTCGATCAACTGCTCCTGTTCGACAGAACCCTTCACATAGAGCTGATAATACTTGTGAAGTGTCCTGTCCTTCAAAAGCCCGCCAAGAAGCTGTGCTCCCCTGAGTGTTTTGGCACAGAGCACCATGCCGCTTGTATTGCGGTCAAGCCGGTTACAGACGGAGGGTTTATAAAAAGAAAGATCTGTCTCACGCAGTTCTTTCTTCTCTAGCAGATAACCGGTCAGCCATTCATTTAAGGAAAGATCCCTCTTCCCCGCTTTCTGGGACAGGATGCCTGCAGGCTTATCCGCAATCAGTATGTGGTTGTTTTCATAGATAACCCGAATGTCCGAAAACTGCCGGTAAGCTTTGCCATATTCCTGACACTTAGGCATATCTGTGTCTGGCTGTAAGGCAGAGCCGGCTTCCTGCTTTGATCCCTGTCTTTGACAGTAACTGCTGTGGGCAGACTGTTCAGACAGCTTCCCCATGAATTTATCCAGCGTTTCCTGCGCGAAGAAAATCTTCACACAGTCTCCGACGGCAGTCTTCTCACTCCCGTCCGCCTTCTTATCATTCAGGGTGATATTCTTTTTTCGCAGCATTTTATAGAGAAAACCGCTGCCTGCATTTGGCAGGATCCTGTGCAGATACTTGTCGAACCGCTGTCCTGCTTCTCTGTCCGTAATGATTGTCTGATACATTGCGACTCTCCTGGTTCTTAAACTGCCACATCCGCACGAACTGCAGTGACCGGCACTGCCTCCGAAAAGGAAATATGCGGCTTAAATGGAAATGGTGTGCAGCAGGTTGATAATTCCATCCCGCTCCTTGTGCTCTTCCACCTGCATGTCCAACAACCGACCCAGTCGGTCAATGTATTTGTCCTCCTGAGAAAAGATGTTAACCGTCACATTTTTGATTCCCTCCTGCAAAAACATCTGCGAAAGATGTTTTTCCGCCTCAGAACAGATGCAGGACGGATTCTCCGTGATCCCGCAGAGCATACTGCCCTTCAGGACCATATGGCTTATGGGATAGTTTTTCTGATAGGAAGTAAAATACAGGTCATAAAAAACCGTCATGGTGTCATCTCCGAAGGCGGATACTTTTTTATGCAGCGCACCGCTGCAGCCTTTCGCCCGCAGAAAGAGAATCATGTTTACCGTACTCTTGCAGGCGGGCAGACATAGCAGAATCGCCACGATGGTCAGCAGATTTTTATTGGTTTTTGTTAACAGGATGCCAGCGGCATAAAAACTGCCGGAAATCAGAAAAAAAAGCAGGGTTCGGAGCGCAGTGACTTTTTTTCGATTTTCCAGATAGCCGAACGATCCTTTTGGTATAAGTAATTTTTTCATCATATTTATCCATTCCTTTATTCAGTATCATCTCAACTTCTTCCGCCCGTGTCGGCGGTATCCGCCTGTGGACGGAAGAATTTCAGCAGGATATTCTGTATGCCTTGGGTCGACAGGTACAGAAGCTTTATGGGAAGACCGCAGACGGAAACGCCTTTTCCCATGTTACAGTCGTCTATTGCCTTTTTTACCACACAGGAAGTCTTGGCCATCGTCAGCTTTTTTAACGGGTTCATTCTGGAGACATCCCCGTAGGCGCTGACGAGAAAGGGCGTGTTGACCGGTCCTGGGCAGACTGCGGTCACCGTGATCCCTCTTCCTCTCAGCTCCTGCTCCAGTGCCCGGCTCAAAGAGTATACATAGGCCTTTGAGGCAGCATAGACCGCAAACGCTGCCTGGGGAACAAAGGCAGCTCCCGACGAAACCTGTAACAGTTTGCTGCCCTTTCGCATATAGGGCAGGCAGAGCATGGTCATGCGGGTCAGTGCAACAATATTCAACTGTATCATGGCTTCTATTTCTTCCCGGCTCTGTCTGGCAAAGGGCATGTGAATGCCCACTCCCGCACAGTTTACCAGCACTGTGATTTTCGGGTTCTGGATGGACAGCACCTCCTCAAACTGTTTTAAGGACACCTCGTCTGTCAGATCTATGGCAATCACCCGGGTTTTGATGTGCATGGACGCCGCCAGCGTTTCCATCGAATCCTTACTGCGGGCAAGAAACCATATCTCGTCCGTTTTACCAAGACATCTGTCCAGCTGTCTTGCAAATTCCATCCCCATGCCGGATGATGCGCCTGTAATAATAGCAATATTCATATGCTGCCGCTCTCCTGTTTGCTTTCCATGGCATAGCAGATTGGTGCTAAGCTTATGTTTTAGTGTACCACTTTTATCTCTCGTCCGTAAACAATTACTTTTTGACGGGTACCGAGCATGTGGAGAAGAAAAAATATTATTGTTTTTTCACAAAACTTGACATTAAAACCTATTATTTTTAGTAAAACTGTTGTATAATTTTGGTAGATTGTAAAAAGGAGGAAGGCAATATGGCAAAAGAAATGATTGCAATGCTTCTTGCCGGCGGACAGGGTTCCCGACTGTACACGCTCACGGAGAAGCTTGCAAAACCGGCAGTTCCATTCGGCGGCAAATACCGTATTATTGATTTTCCGCTGTCTAACTGCGTCAATTCAGGCATTGATACGGTAGGTATCCTGACCCAGTATCAGCCGCTTGTACTGAATGAGTATATCGGCAACGGACAGCCGTGGGATCTCGACCGTCTTTACGGGGGTGTTCATGTACTGCCGCCCTACCAGAAATCCGGCGGCTCTGACTGGTATAAGGGAACCGCGAATGCGATTTACCAGAATATATCCTTTATCGAGCGTTATGATCCGAAATATGTCATTATTCTTTCCGGTGACCAGATCTGCAAACAGGATTACAGTGATTTTCTGGAATTCCACAAGGCAAAAAATGCCGAGTTCAGCGTTGCCGTCATGGAGGTGCCGTGGGAGGAAGCGCCCCGCTTTGGTCTGATGGTTGCGGATGAGAACGACAGGATCACAGAGTTTCAGGAGAAGCCCAAGAATCCGAAGTCCAATCTGGCTTCTATGGGTATCTATATCTTTAACTGGGATATCCTGAAAAAATATCTGGAGGAGGATGAGGCGGATCCGAACTCGGAAAATGACTTTGGAAACAACATCATCCCCAATCTGCTGCGCGACAACAGACAGATGTACGCTTACCACTTCAGCGGATACTGGAAGGACGTGGGAACCATTCACTCTCTGTGGGAAGCGAATATGGAGGTTCTGGACGCCGAGAGCAGCGGAATTAACCTTTCCGACGAGAGCTGGAAGATTCACAGCCGCAACGTCGGCATGACAGGACACAAGATCAGTGCGGGCGCGGAAGTGGAAAACACGATGGTTTCCGACGGCTGCCGCATCAAAGGAAACGTGAAGCATTCCATTCTCTTTGCAGGCGTGAAGGTGGACGCGGATGCGGTTGTTGAGGATGCGGTCATCATGGGCGGCACGACAATCAAATCCGGCGCAGTGGTAAAACACTGTATCGTTGCAGAGAATGTGACGATCTGCGAAAATGCCGTTGTGGGCGCAATGCCCTCCGGCGATGAGGACGGCGTTGCGACGGTAGGTTCCGGCCTTACCATCGGTGAGAACGCGGTTGTCGGTCCGAATGCGATCGTAAAAAATGATATGAAAGGCGGCGAAGAACAATGGTAAAATCAAATACAAGTGCACTCGGGATCATTTTCCCAAACAGTTACGACGCGCTGGTTCCTGAGCTGGTGAATGTGCGTTTGATGGCTTCCATTCCCTTTGCCAGCCGTTACCGCATCATTGACTTTATTTTATCCGGCATGACGCATTCCGGAATCGGAAACATTTCCGTGATCGTGAACAAAAACTATCATTCTCTGATGGATCACCTTGGCTCCGGCCGCGAGTGGGATCTCGTCCGCAAAAACGGCGGCTTACATATCTTCCCTCCTTTTGCGGAAAAAGAGGCGAAACCCTATGTGGGGCGTGCCAGCGCACTGGCAAATATTCTTGACTTCCTGCGGGATTCGAAGGAAAAGTACATCATCATGTCAGACACCAATATGGTGGTAAACTTTGACTTCCACGCTATGCTGCAGGATCATATCGAGAACGAGGCAGATATGACGCTCGCCTACTGTGAACAGCCGATTCCGAGCGGATTTATCAACGCTAAGAATGACGGCAGAAGTTTTTATTATACCTTTGATCTGGAAGGCGATCAGCTCAAAAAGATTTACATCAATTCCAAGGAGGACGGCGTCAAGAATCTCTCCATGAATATCTTTATCATCAACCGTGATCTTCTGGTGGAGATGGTGGATAATGCACTGGTGCGCGGACAGGAATTCTTTATGAGAGATGTGCTGATCCCGCAGATCAACAAGCTGAATGTGAGAGGCTACAAATACACCGGCTATGTAGGGTTTATCGCGGATATGAAGAGCTATTTCGATGAGAACATGAAGCTTCTGGATGACTATAACCTGGACGCGCTCTTCTCCGGCTCTCCCGTCTACACAAAGATTAGGGGAGATCACCCGACCCACTACATAAACGGCTCCAAGGCACAGAATGTGATGGTGGCTTCCGGCTGTATCATTGAGGGTGAAGTGGAAAACAGCGTGATATTCCGCGGCGTCAGGATTGCCAAGGGCGCCACTGTGAAAAACTGTATTCTCATGCAGGATACTGTGGTGGAGGCAGGCGCAAATATAGAATATCTCATCACGGACAAGGATGTGAAAATCTCAGCCGGAAAAGAGATGAAGGGCACTGACACCTTCCCGGTTTATATCGGGAAATTCCAGACAGTATAAAAAATCGTCGCTCGGCAGCGACCGACGATTCAGAGAATGCTTCGCATTCTCCTTGAATGGTCTGCAATGTCGTAGAATATTGCTAACTTTAAAAAGTCCCGCAGACGGTATCGAATCTGCGGGACTTTCTTTGCGCTACTTTTTCTTCTTATGCACATTGCGGATCGTCTTTTTCTTTCGAAAACCGGCTTCCGCGCGGCTCTTTCGGTCGTCGGAGCGCGTATGCCCATCGCCTGTTCTCCTGGCTTTTTGCAGTACGCCGCCCTCACGTTTCCCATTCTCCTGCTTTCTGTAGGATTTGGCGCTCTCACTTCCCATCTTTCTTGGCCGGATCAGACACTTTTTGTCAAAACCGATCAGATCTTCCCTGCCGCCCTTGATCAGCGCCTCCCGGACAAGTTCATAATTGCCGGGATTCCGATACTGGATCAGTGCCCGCTGCATCGCCTTTTCATGGGGATTGCGGCAGACATACACCTTTTTGCCGTTTCTCGGGTCAATTCCTGTATAGTACATGACTGTGGACACCGTAGACGGGGTCGGGTAAAAATCCTGCACCTGCTCCGGCATATAACCAAGATCCCGCAAGTATTCCGCAAGCTCAATGGCTTCCTTCAGTGTGGAACCCGGGTGGGAGGACATCAGATACGGAACAAGGAACTGTTTCTTTCCGAGCCGCTCATTCAACATCGTATATTTTTTCACAAACTTTTCGTAAACTTCCTTACGCGGTTTTCCGAGATACGGCAGAACCTGGTCGGAAATATGCTCCGGTGCCACCTTGAGCTGTCCGCTGACATGATGTTCCACCAGCTCCCGGAAAAAGGCGTCATCCGGATCCGCCATCAGATAATCAAAGCGGATGCCGGAGCGGACAAAGACCTTTTTTACGCCGGGCAGCGCCCGCAGTTTACGGAGCAGCGACAGATAATCGGAGTGATCCACCTCCAAGTTGGGACAAGGTTTCGGAAACAGACACTGTCTGTTCTTGCAGACGCCCTGGGTCATCTGTTTCTGGCAGGAGGGCTGCCGGAAATTGGCTGTAGGACCGCCTACATCGTGGATATATCCCTTGAAATCCGGCTCCTGTATCATCAACGTTGCTTCCCGCAGAATGGATTCATGGCTTCTGACCTGAATGATCCTTCCCTGGTGAAAGGTGAGGGCACAGAAATTGCAGCCGCCGAAACACCCCCTGTTGCTGACAAGGGAAAATTTGATCTCAGAGATCGCCGGTACTCCTCCAGCCTCCTCATAGGAGGGATGGTAAGTACGCATATAGGGCAGATCGTAGACGGCATCCATTTCTTCTGTGGTGAGCGGCGTCTGGGGCGGGTTCTGCACCACATAAACGCCGTTCGGATAAGGTTCAACCAGTGTTTTTCCCGTGAAAGGATCGGTATTACAGTACTGGGTCTGAAAACTCTCGGCGTATTTTTCCGGGCGGGCCTTCATTTCCTCATAGGAAGGCATTTTTACAACATCGTAAATGCCGCTGATATCCTTTGTCTTGTAGACGGTTCCCGGGATAAAAGTGATATCCTTCACGGCAATGCCGCTTTCCAGCGCCTCCGCAATTTCCACAATGGACTTCTCTCCCATCCCGTAAGAAATCAGGTCAGCCTGACTGTCCAGCAGAATGGACCGTTTGAAGCTGTCCGACCAGTAGTCATAATGGGCCATCCGCCGCAGGCTGGCCTCAATGCCGCCGATAATCACGGGCACATCTTTGTAGACACGGCGGATCAGATTGCCGTATACCACCGTGGCGTGATCCGGCCTTTTGTAAGGCTCTCCGCCCGGGGTGTAGGCATCCGAAGGCCGGTGTTTCCCGGAGACAAAGTAGTGATTCACCAGGGAATCCATGTTGCCGCCGGTAACGATAAAGGCGAGCCTTGGCCGCCCAAGAACCGTTATGCTGTTTTCCTCTTTCCAGTCCGGCTGGGAAATAATGCCCACGCGGTAACCGTGGGACTCCAATACCCTACTGATAATGGCATGTCCAAAGGAAGGGTGATCCACATAGGCGTCACCGATCACATAGACGAAATCAAGCTGCTCTATGCCCTGTGCTTCCATATCTTTTTTCGTAATCGGTAAAAAGGCCATTCCATCCTCCATTCCGGCTCATTTTAAGCCAGCACGCCTTCCTCTATCAGTTCTTGGAACCCATAGGTATAATAATCCGCCAGCCGGTGTTTCTCCGCATCCTGATATTCGGAATATTTATCATAGACGGCACATACCTGCATCCCCGCCGCCTTGCCCGCCTGAATGCCCGGTATGATATCCTCGAACACAAGACAGTTTTCGGGATTGACGGCAAGTTCCCCTGCCACTGCAAGATAGATGTCCGGCGCCGGTTTTCCCTTCTCCACCTCGCATGATGTCATAATACAGCCGAAACAGGATTCCATCTGATGCGCCCTCACGACACTTTCCACCAGTTCTCTGGAGTTGCTTGTGGCAATACCGGCCTTGATGCCGTGTTCTTTACAGTATGACAGAAGCTCTTTGACCCCTTCTTTGACCGGCACTTCATGGGCGTACTTATCCCTTGCCATCCGATTCCAGTCGGCCTTGATTGTCTCCAGATCGTCGGGCAGATCAAACCGCTCTTTAAAGTAAGCCGCCGTCTCGGAAAAACTCATGCCCTCAATACAGGCCTGCAGATTATCCGGCAGGGTAATTCCAAATTTTCCAAGATATTCTTTGTCTATCGAACGCCAGATCCACATGGAATCCACCATGGAACCATCCAGATCAAAAATAACTGCTTCTATCATTCTTTTGTTCCTTTCCGTTTCTTTTGTTTTTGTCATGTCTCTACACTTCTTCCGAATATATATACAACAAATGCTTTCGTCAGTCACCGGCGTATGCCTGTCAGCAAACCGGTCAGAGGCGCGTCGGCGTGGAGGCAATATGACTGATATCCAAAAACCATTTAACAGGATGTGGCACAGTTTTGTCCGTTTTCTCTATATGACCGTCAGCGTTTATCTGATTTTCCTTCTTCTGCGCTATCCGGCGTTGTCCCTGCGGTATGCGCTGGCAGGACTTAATCTGTGGTTTGTAAAAATGATTCCTACACTGTTACCCTTTATGATTCTGTCAGGCATTCTGATCCACATGAACCTGACGGAAGGATTTGTGCGCCTGCTGCATCCGGCCCTGCACTTTTTCTATGGTACGACACCAAACGGTTCCTACACCCTTCTTATGGGATTTTTATGCGGATTTCCCATGGGCGCGCGGATTACAGGTGAACTGTGCAGGACAGGACGTCTCTCCGTGAAAGAAGGAAACCGCCTTCTTGCTTTTTGCAATAATATCGGCCCGATCTACTTTTTAAGCTTTGTGGTAAGCACACTCTCGCTGGAAAAGCCGCTCGTTCCCTTCCTTGTTATGTACGGCGTGCCGCTCGTCTACGGCCTGTTTGTGATGCGGATTTCTCTGCTCTTTCAACTTCCGTACCGCATGTTTAAAGAGAGGAACACTCCCTATATTTGTAGACCGACCAAGTCAGTCGCATTGACTGATCGGAAACAACTCATGGCCTCAGAAGTCCCTCAGGCGAAAGGTCTTCTGGAAGCCATGGACAACGCCGTCCTCTCCGGGCTTTTAGGTATTGCAAAGCTTGGCGGTTACATGGTTTTTTTCAACCTTCTGAATATCCTCTTTCTCCCATTTACCCGCATGCCGGCCTCCCTTTTGCATGCCTATTACTGTGTGCTGGAAATCACCGGCGGCATTGCGCGAAGCGGCCCGCTTCACCCTTTTCTCGTGCTTGTTATGCTTCCTTTCGGCGGTTTTTCCTGTATGGCACAGACTTACAGTATGATACAGGGCACCGATCTGTCTATCCGAGCCTATTTATGGCATAAGCTGGCGCAGACAGCCATTACTGTTCTGATTTATATGCTGTGGCGGCCATTCTGAGACAGCAGGCTGTTTTGCCGCCATCATCGTTTCTTCCGGTCCGCATCTTTGTTATCGTCTGCGGCGTCTTCTCTTTCTTTTCCGACGATGTTTTCTGCGCTTTCCGCTTCTCAAAATCAGCGCCATGGACAGCGCAAGGCTGACTACCAGCAGGGCGCATACGAGACAAACTGTCAGAAAATAGCGGATCGTCGGCTCCTGTTTCTCTTCTTCAGGCGCTTCGTCATGTCTGTTTGCTTTATTTTCTGCAGAAACGGCGTTTTGTTTCGCCTCTTCTTCGGCCGCAGCCTTTGCCGCCGCTGCAATCCGCTCCTGTTCGGCTAGTTCTGCGGCGATCTCCTCCTCCGTCTTGTAATCCATGGAAGGGAGGGAGACGAGGTTGCTCTCCGTATACAAATCATAACCGTTATAACCTCTCACCACAATCTGCGGTATGATATGGGGCGGTACCTTCATGGTAAAAGTGATCGTGTCCTGCGTTTTATCTCCCCAGGCAAGCCGGGGGAAATAGGTATTTCCTCCGTCATAGCTGTAATCATAGTACAACATGCCGCTGTCATAGTCTGCGGCAGACAGCTCTACCGTGACATTTCCGGTCTCCATTTCCTGATCCGTAACTTCGATCATACAGATATCCGGCTCGGTTGTATCGGGCTTCATGACACTTACCGGCACAGGAACGTCCAAAACCGGGTAATCGCTGTAATCCACGCCAAGTGTCTTGGATTTCAGTCGAAAATATTTAGCCGCAGACTGTGCGTCCAGACGGCCAAACGCCTCCCACTGTTCTCTCCCTTCACAGAATGGACGGTCGTTTTCGTGATCCATGTGGCAGTGTTCAATCAGTACGCAGGTCAGCTCCTGCTCCACGGCATGCCTTATGATACCATAGTAATCCGTCCCCTTTTTTCCGAGTCTGGTCTTGATGCCTCTCGAGTAAAGACCGAGATCCTCAAGCGCTCCGATTTCAATGTCGGCAAAAGCATACCCTTCGCTGTAATGCTTCCCAAAAGCGGACACCCAGCATTCCGCTCCGAAAAGCGTGTTGTGATCCTGTGAGAGATTATAATGCAGGCAGAAGAGAAAATCTGCCTGTATCTCTTTGGCATATGCCACGCGCTCCTCAAGGGACAGTTTACGATCATCTTCTCTTGTCAGATATACCGTAATATTCTCATATTTTTCCAGCTCTTCCTTCATGGCTTTGGCGGTAATCAGTGTCATGTCCTTCTCCACGAAAGAGTCGTACATGCCGCCCTCCTCATCGCCGCCATGTCCGGGATCTATGACGACCACCAGCTTCTCTTCCGGCAGTTCCCTGATCCCGTCCCCCGCTGCGGTATCTTCCGGCGCCGGTACATCTTCCCCGTCAGCCGCCGCTTTTACACAAGGCAGGTTGTCCGCATAAATGCGGGCAGAAATACCCAAAAGAAGACAGATGGAAAAAAAGAGACAGAACATGTAAGCTGCCGTTTGATACGCCAACGCGTTTATGCTGTTTTTTTGCAGGCGCTGCCCGAAAATATGTTTCATATGCTCCATAATCTTCCAAATTTGATAAAAAGAACAAGCCGGCTTCGAAAGGAAACCGGCCCGCCTGTCTTGTTTCATCCGCGATTCATTTTTGCGGTTTTTCATCGTTACATCAGATTCAGCTCCGGCCCGGGTTCCGCTTCCCCCTCGGCCTCCTTAAGCATTTTTTCCACTTCCACGGGACGCAGTTCCGCGCGGTTCGCTTTCACAATTTCATTGTAACCGCTGATCGTGTTGAAAAAGCTCTCATAATGCTCCGTCGCCGCCGTAAGTGTGGTTGTCATGGCATTTTCCAGATTGGAAAGCATCTCGTCGAGGTACTGCATGGCCGAGGTTTTGACGCCGTTAGCCTCCATGGTCGCGTTGTTCAGGATTTCCTGCGCCTGTGTCGTAGCCATACGCACAACCTCATTTGCCTGAGCGTAAGCCTGCTGCATGATCTCGTGTTCGTTGATCAATTCCGTGGTCTGTACCGTTGCATCTTTAATAAGCGCCTCCGCTTTTGTGCGGGCGTCATTCAGGATCGCTTCCTTATTGGAGATAATCTTCTGATAGCGCTTGATCTCGTCCGGCGTCTTCATACGAAGCTCCCGCAAAAGCTCATCGATCTCTTCTTTATTTACAATAATATTGGTCTTGGACAGCGGCTGGAATTTGCAGCCGTCAATATAGTCCTCAATCTCATCGATCAGTTGTTCAATTCTACTGCTCATTGCCTGCTCCTGTCTCTTTATATTTCTCATATAGCAGCCGCCCGACAAAATCAGGCACGCACTCCGAGATATCCCCGTTAAAGCTTGCAATTTCCTTGACGGTGGAAGAACTTAAATATGCGTATTCAAGACTGGTCGTCAAAAATACCGTATCTAATTTCCCGTCGGAAAATTTACGGTTTGTCTGTGCGATCTGCAGCTCATATTCGAAATCGGTAATAGCACGCAATCCCCTGATTGCCACATGGATATCCTTTCTGGCAGCATAGTCAATCAACAGACCGCTGAAAGAATCTATTGTCACATTGGGCAGATCACGGGTCGCTTCTTCTAACATTCTAACACGTTCTTCCACAGAAAACAATGGAGTCTTTGTTTTATTGTTCAGTACACTTACCGTTAATTCATCAAAAATCTCAGAGGCACGTCTGATAATATCCAGGTGTCCGTATGTTACCGGGTCAAAACTGCCCGGATAGATTGCTGCCTTCATAGAAAGCCCTCACATTTTTAATCGTAGAAAACCAGATGTACAACCAAACTCATGATATCATATTAAAACAAATTTACCAAAATGTCTTTATTTATTTTCAAATTTTGTGTGTTTTTTAAAAAAAGATTGCGCTTTACTACATTTTCCGGCAAAAAACATGTCGGTTTGTCTTATACCGTTTCTCTTTCTCCACAGAGAAACCTGATTTTTCCAGACAGGAAATGTCCGTTTGGAGGGATGTTTCGATCACGATCAACGTGTCTTGCGTCACCCAGGGCAGATCCTTCAGCACCGTCAGCACCCGCTCTTCATATCCACAGTCGTATGGCGGATCCATAAATACGATATCTGCCTCCTTCTCATGAATGCTATAGAGCGCAGAAAGCGCATCCGTCTTTAAAACGGTCGCCTGTTCGGCAAGATGGGTAAACTGTAGATTCTCCTGTATGCAGGAGAGCGCCCTTCTTTCATTTTCTATAAAGTAAGCGTGCCTTGCACCACGGCTTAAAGCTTCAATACCGATGCCGCCGCTGCCGCTGAACAGGTCTACAAACAGTGCGTCGCCAAGATATGGCTGCAGCATATTAAACAAGGTTTCCTTGATTCGGTCCGTGGTTGGTCTGGTATCCATTCCTTCCGGCGTTTTCAGACGAAGGCTTCTCGCCGTTCCCGCTATCACTCTCATTTATACCCTCACTTTCACACCTTTGCTGTCCCGGTGTCCGAGCTTGATTTTATTTAATTCCAGTTTGCGGTCACCATACTCAATCGTCTGTTCCACCGCATTCTGGGAATAATGCACCGCCTCAATCTCGTCCTTGGCGGAAAGTTTCATGCCCCGCACGCCGATGGCTCCCTTTTTCTTTTCGGGAATCTCTTCCACAGGAAAACGGAGGAAATAACCGGCTTTGGACTGTAGTATCATATTGCGCTGTTCCTTGAACGCCACAACGCTCACAACCTCGTCTCCGTCCGCAAGCTTTGTGGCCGCCACGGTGCGCTTTGCCACATCAAACTCTCCGCCGTCCACAACCTTAAGCATCGCCTGTTTCGTGGCAAAAATCACACGGTAGAGATTCAAATCGCTCTGGCTTGCCGCATAGACGATAGATTCTTTTGAGGAATCAAAATTGCTCACATTGTCAATGGGCACACCTTTATCCCGGAATTTGCCGAAAGGCAGATCCATGGTTTTCACGGTGTGAAGCTGCCCGGTATTGGTAAACAAACAGACCTTTCCCGTATTTTTACAGACAAAGGCGAAGCGGTTCTCCGCATCCGCTGCCTCCTTATTTCGCTCGTAGGTGGTCATATCGATGGTTCTGGCATAGCCGAAACGATCCATCAAAAAGACGATGTCCATCTCCTCCACCTTCTTTTCCACATAAACGGCTTCCTTGGCATTGGTGATCTGCGTTCTTCTTTTCCGTTTATATTCCTCTTTTATTTCGTCCAGTTCGTTTATGATTACCTGTGCCATCGAATCTCTTCTGGCCAGAATATCCTCATAGCGGTAAATGTTAGCCATCGTGTCCTCATGTTCACTTATGAGGGCTTCGATCTCCAGGCCGATCAGCTTGTAGAGACGCATCTCCAGAATGGCGGTTGCCTGCTTTTCCGTAAACATAAGTTGTGATGCCATTACCTTGGATTCCTTGGACTTGAATTTAATGCCTTCGGTCTTTCCTTCCACGAGACAGGCCTTGGCCATAGCACGATCCTTGGAGCCTCGGAGGATTTCGATAATCAGGTCAATCACATTGCATGCTTTGATCAGCCCTTCCTGAATCTCCTTGCGCTCCAGCTCCTTCTCCAGAAGGTTTCGGTATTTTCGCCCTGCCACCTCATACTGGAAATTGACGCTCTCCCGGATGATTGCTTTCAGCCCCATTGTTTCCGGGCGGCCATCCGAAATGGCCAGCATGTTGACGCCGAAAGTGTCCTCCAGCCGGGTCTTTTTGTAGAGCATATTTTTAAAGTTCTCCACATCGGCATCCTTGCGAAGCTCAATCACAATGCGGATGCCCTCCTTGGAGGACTGGTTCGTGATATCCACAATGTCCTGCGTCTTTTTTGTCTCCGCAAGAGCCGCCACATCCATTAGGAATTTGCCGATATTGGCGCCGATCATAGTGTAGGGAATCTCTGTGATGACAAGGTTGGTCTTGCCGCCTTTGGCCTTTTCCACCTCAACCTTGCCGCGCAGTCTGACCTTACCCATTCCTGTCTCATAGATTTCCAGAAGGTCATCCTGGTTGATGACAATGCCGCCTGTGGGAAAGTCGGGGCCTTTCACATAGCGCATCAGCTCTCTTGTGGTGATGTTTTCATCCAGCATATAGGCCTTTGCTGCGTCTATCACCTCGGCCAGATTGTGGGGCGGGATATTCGTCGCCATACCGACGGCAATGCCCTCGGAGCCGTTTACGAGAAGGTTCGGAATCTTCACGGGAAGCACGCTCGGTTCTCGCTCCGTCTCATCAAAATTCGGGATAAAGTCCACCACATCCTTATCCAGATCCGCAAGAAAGGCCTCCTGGGTAATCCGTTCCAGACGTGCTTCTGTGTAACGCATGGCCGCCGCGCCGTCTCCTTCGATGTTGCCGAAATTGCCGTGTCCGTCGATCAGGGGCAGCCCTTTTTTGAAGTCCTGTGACATGACAACCAGGGCCTCATAGATGGAACTGTCGCCGTGGGGATGGTATTTACCCATCGTATCTCCCACGATACGGGCCGATTTTCGGTAAGGTCTGTCATAACGGATTCCCAGCTCGTGCATATCGTAGAGCGTCCGTCTCTGCACCGGCTTTAAGCCGTCCCTCGCATCCGGCAGGGCTCTTGCGATGATCACACTCATGGCGTAGTCGATATAAGATTTTTGCATAACCTCGGAATATTCCGTTTTTATAATTCTGTCTTCCATTTTTGTTCTCTCTCTTATACTCTGTTTTCCCAAATCCGCAGGAAAATTTTATTTCCCAGAGCGGTCAGACGTCCAGTTCCGCCTCCTGCGCATTCTTGTAGATAAACGCCTTTCTGGGCGGCACCTCGGTACCCATCAGCATCTCTGTCACTTCGCTCGCCATGCGGGCATCCTCGATCTCCACCTGCTTTAAAAGTCGTTTGTCGGGATCAAGGGTTGTTTCCCAGAGCTGTTCGGCGTCCATCTCTCCAAGACCTTTATAACGCTGAAGGGTGAACGGCCCCTTGTGTCTTTTCCGATATTTTTCGAGTGCTTTGTCGTCATAAAGATACTCTTCCGTCCCTTTAGACGGCATGGCCTTGTACAGGGGCGGCATGGCAATATAGACATGTCCCTCGTAGATCAGTTCCGGCATAAACCGATAGAATAGCGTGAGCAGCAGCGTGGAAATATGAGCGCCGTCCACGTCCGCATCGGCCATGATGATGATCTTGTCGTAGCGAAGCTTCGTGATATCGAAATCGTTGCCATACCCTTCCGAAAAGCCGCAGCCAAAAGCGTTAATCATGGTTTTGATCTCGGCGTTTGCCAGCACCTTGTCGATACTTGCCTTCTCCACGTTCAGAATCTTACCGCGAATCGGCAGGATCGCCTGGAACATACGGTTTCTGGCGGTTTTGGCGCTGCCCCCCGCAGAGTCTCCCTCCACGATAAAAATTTCGCATTTGGAAGCATCCTTCGACTCACAGTTGGCTAATTTTCCGTTGGAATCGAAAGAAAATTTCTGTTTGGTCAGAAGGTTGGTTTTCGCCTTCTCCTCGGTTTTCCGAATCTTTGCCGCCTTTTCCGCACAGCCGATAATGCTCTTCAGCGTATCCAGATTGCGGTCGAAAAAGCGGACGATCTCTTCTCCCGTCACCTTGCTGACAACCTTCGCCGCATCCTGATTGTCCAGCTTGGTCTTGGTCTGTCCCTCGAACCTGGGATCCGGGTGCTTGATGGAAACCACTGCCGTCATACCGTTTCTAACATCAGCCCCGGTAAAGTTCACATCCTTTTCCTTTAAGATGTTAAGCCCTCTGGCGTAGGTATTGATCACGTTTGTGAACATGGTCTTAAAGCCGGTCAGATGGGTGCCGCCCTCAGCGTTATATATATTATTGCAAAAGCCAAGTACATTCTCATGGAACTCATTCACATACTGGAACGCGCACTCAACAGTGATTCCTTCCGCTTCCCCCTTAAAGTAAATCACATCGTGGATACTCTCCCTGGACTTGTTCATGTCCTTGATAAAACCTACGATCCCTTCCGGCTCGTGGTACTCGATATGCTCTGTCTCCGCGCCCCTTTTATCTTCATAAATAATAGTAAGCTCCGGGTTCAGATAGGCCGTCTCGTGAAGGCGGCTCTTTACATCATCCTCCTTGAAACGGGTCTTGTCAAAGATGGTGTCGTCCGGCAGGAAATTGATAGTGGTGCCGGACTCCCTTGTCTTTCCCACAGCGGGGAGAAGCCCGTCCTTCAGTTCCAATGTGGGAATACCGCGTTCATAATGATCCTCATAGATCTGACCGCCGGTCTTAACCGTTACATGAAGATAAGCAGACAGCGCGTTAACCACGGAAGAACCCACACCGTGAAGTCCGCCGCTGGTCTTATAGGCATCGTTGTCAAATTTACCGCCCGCGTGAAGCGTGGTGAACACAAGACGTTCCGCGCTGATACCTTTCTCGTGCATGCCAACGGGAATACCGCGCCCGTTGTCAGAGACGGTGGCCGAACCGTCCGCCTCAAGCGTCACCCTGATGGTGCTGCAATAGCCCGCCAGATGCTCGTCCACCGCATTGTCCATAATCTCGTAGATCAAGTGGTTTAATCCCTTGGTGGAGACGCTTCCGATGTACATGCCGGGACGGACCCGGACTGCCTCTAATCCCTCCAGGACTGTGATACTGGAGGCGTCGTATGTGTTTGTATCTGTCTTAGCCATAATTACCTCTCGCAATTCAAAAAACAATAATACATGATTGAGTTTACCATACATCTGGTGCTTTTGCAAAGGCAAAATACAAGATCGTGTATCGGTGCGGTCACTCCTCCACCCGGTACAGATATTCTCGCCCCCGCTTCCCGTCCCGCCGCAGAATATCCAGATACATCAGAATCGGCACGGCATCTGCGGCCAGATCCCGCCTGATTCCAGCAGCCTTCGCAAAATCCGTAATCGTAAAGGGTTCCGGCAGATTAATCGGAACAAACTGCATAAAATCTTCGGTGCGCTCCACACGGATTTCGTCGTGGAGGGAAAGGGGCATTCTGTCATAGCGTGTAGAACCTCGCTTTTTGTTGTGGCTCCACCCGTTTAAGAGCCGGTACTCGTCCATATCAATCAGCGGAAACGCAAAGGACAGATTCGGATCCTTTAAAAAGGGTTTAATCCGATATAGTTCCGCAAAAGCATGGTAAGCGTTTCCCGTAACCGGGGACTTATGCTTTTCAGAAAGTTCCCCGCTCTCCTCGTTCATCCAGATCAGCCATTTAAAATGCGGGATCGGCAGAACCACTGTAACTGCGTAGAGCGGCAGGAAGGCAGAAAGCTTCGGACGCAGTTTCCCAAAATTCCCGTTCTGTATCTCGGTGATATGCCCGTCCCTATAAATATCCGCAATATATCCCTCCACAGGCACCTCATGACAATCCTCGTCCGGTTCATAGTAAAGCTTCATCACCGCATGGACTGTTTTTTCCTGCAGAGTGCCAAAACCGTGTGGGTCATTCTGTTTTAACAGTACTTTTAGTTTTGCGCGTTCAAATGCATTCTTATCCATATCAGAAAGTATACCAGATAATCCGGGATCGAACAAGTGTTTTCTTTCGCCTGTCATACTGCGCTCAAAGACATGCATGGCATAGTTTGCACAATTTACGGTATAAACAGCACATTGCCTGCTGCCGAAAACATTTACAAATAAAATCAGCGGGAGTATAATAAAAGAAATTAATTCTGTAAGAAACCATATAAACAGGAAGCTGTCTTATGTATACAAACCATTGGAAATCCCGCTTGAAAAAAAGCTTAAACAAATTTAAAGATGTTCTGACAGGCAAAACATTGATCACCAACCGGCTAAAGTTCCAAGCGCTCAATAGTTCCGTCGCATCGGTGCACGTTCTTTTGCTTGTCATTTTTGCTGTTTTTCAAATTATGCCTTTGTTCTATTTCAATATTTTCAGTGTGCTTACCTACGCGGTCTGTTTCTGGCTGATGTGGGGCGAACGGGAGCATTATCTGGCAATCTATTTCATTACATACATCGAAGTCATTCTGCACTCTTTTGCCGCCACCATCTCTCTTGGCTGGCAATTTGGTTTTGCACAGTATATCATTGCCATTATCCCGGTCGGTTTTTATATTTGCTACACGCTGGATATCAAGCGGAAGAAATTTACCATAGCCACCTTATCCGCCGTTTTCTCTGCTGTCGCTTTTCTGGCATGTAAATTTCTCTCTTTCTTTGGAGAACCGCTTGTCGAAATAGACAATATCGCGCTGGAGCTTTCGCTTTATGTGTTTAATTCGCTCTGCGCTTTCGTGTTTCTGATTATCTTTTCGCTTATTTTTGTGTTTGAAATGAAGCTTTCCAGCAGCCAGCTTAAACACCAGAACGCGATTCTCGATAAGCTTGCCAGCACAGATCCGCTGACCGGGCTGTACAACCGCCGGAGTATGGATATCTTTCTCAACCAGGCAGTGGAGTCGGCGTCCAGCTTCGCTCTGATTATGTGTGATATTGATAATTTTAAGAGCGTAAATGACACCTACGGGCACGACTTCGGTGATGTGGTCTTAAAAGGGATTGCCAGCATTACGGTTGAACAGGTAAAGGGCCGGGGATATGTATGCCGCTGGGGCGGAGAAGAAATCCTCATTCTGATTAACAACGCCTCCGAAGAAAGTTCTTTTCGAATTGCGGAAAAAATCCGCAGGAATGTGGCAAACCGGGTGTTTGAACTGAACGATAAATGGATTCATTGTTCTCTCACACTCGGCATTGCTTTATATGACGGCAAAGAATCGATCGAAGACACAATCACGCGGGCGGATTACAATCTCTACTGCGGGAAACGAAACGGAAAAAACGCTGTGGTCCTCTGAGGCTACAGCGTTTTTGTATGGCGGTCTCCGTGAAGAATCCGCTCTCTGTCAGACGCATTAATCTGCGTCAGTTTTCCATTTTTGTCGTAATACGTTAACAAGGTAGAATTTTTAGCGACAGAACGTTTTCCGTCATCTGTGAGAAGGCTGATTACCTGATCCAGATTTCCGGAGCGGAGGTGCTTTCGGATCTTTTTGTCACGTTCTGCCTGCTCTGCTTCGAAATCTGCTTTCTCTTCCTGCGCGCTTACGCTTTCCGTGACTTTTCCCGCAGCCTCCGGGGCATCTGCGCCTGCAGATGCTTCCTCTTTTCCCGTTATAGCAGCCTCTGGTCTTGGAATGCCTTTCATGGCATAGTATTCCTCGGTATAACGCTCTGCCTCCTCCGGCGTCACGTCTTCGGAAAACGTTTCTGGCGGCGGATCATTCCAGACCTTATAGAAAAAGTCTCCCACCGCCTCGAACAGACTCTTAAAAAGAGAAAGTACGGTGTCAAACAAACCGTCCCCTGCGTTTTGGGTTTTTGCGGCACGGTCCGCCTTCGGTTCAGGCCCGCTTACCCGGCTGCCGGACAGCTCCAGTTTCACACCGCCCTGCGTCTTAATATTGACACCTGGTTTCTGATGCAGTTTTTTATCTTCGCCCTTCTCCTCTTTCTTTTTCGGAACATCCTGTTCCTTCTGCCGGTCCAGACTGAATTTCTCCTGGCCTTCGGCGTTTTTGGCGGGCTTTAATTGACTACTATAGTCATAGGCGGGATTATCGCCGTCACCGACCCTGTAAATCATAGTACCACCCTGTTATTCCCGCGAGCAACGAGCCAAAGTCGTGCCTGCATGATCTTGGCAACTGCCGCGAGGTATTTCACTTTTGATTGATATAGTTAACCAGACCTTCCGCCGCAATAATCCGCTGCATGAACTCGGGAAACGCCTGTCCCTGATAGGTCGTTCCTTTGGTCACGTCGGTGATCACGCCGGAATCAAAATCCACTTCCACCTCATCTCCGGCCTCGATCGCTGCTGCAGCCGCAGGACACTCCACGATAGGCAGTCCGATGTTGATGGCATTTCTATAAAAGATCCGGGCAAAAGTTTCCGCAATCACACAGCTTACGCCTGCCGCCTTGATGGCGAGGGGCGCATGTTCTCTTGAAGAACCGCAGCCGAAATTCTTTGTGGCCACAATGATGTCGCCTTTCTTTACCTTATTTATAAAATCCTTGTCGATATCCTCCATACAATGTGTGGCCAGCTCCGCCGGATCGGAAGAATTTAAGTAACGCGCCGGGATGATCACATCCGTATCCACATTATCTCCATATTTAAACACTGCTCCTTTTGCTGCTTTCATGACCCGTTTTCCTTTCTCTTTTTTCTTTTCTCTCGGTTCCTTTTATTCGAGCTTCTATTTCGGCGGACAGCTTAACTGCCGTCTGCCGTCTGTTCCCTCATCCATCCGCTTCCCGTCAGCAGAACTCAAGGCAGCTGACAGGGGCAGGAAATTTTTCCTGTCACCGCACTGGCCGCCGCAACCGCAGGGCTTGCCAGATATATTTCCGAATTGACATGTCCCATACGGCCCACGAAATTACGGTTGGTGGTGGACACGCAGCGTTCACCCTCCGCAAGTATGCCCATGTAACCGCCGAGACACGGTCCGCAGGTAGGCGTGCTGACAATGGCGCCCGCCTCGATAAAGGTCTTTAAAAGCCCCTCTTCCATGGCCTGCAAGTAGATTTTCTGTGTGGCCGGGATCACAATACAGCGCATTCCCTCCACTACATGTCTGCCTTTCAGCACCTTTGCGGCGATCCGCAGATCATTAAGCCTGCCGTTGGTGCAGGAGCCGATCACCACCTGGTCAATTTTGATCTCCTCTATAATCTCGTCAATGGTCTTTGTATTTTCCGGCAGATGGGGGAATGCCACCGTTGGACGAAGCATACCAAGGTCAATGGTGTACTCCTCATCATAAACGGCATCTGCATCCGCCTCATAAACCTTATATGTTCTCGTGCTGTGCTCCTTCATATAGGATGCGGCAAGCTCATCCACAGGGAAAATACCGTTCTTTCCGCCCGCCTCGATGGCCATATTGGCGATGGTAAAGCGGTCGTCCATGGAAAGGTTCGCAATGCCGTCCCCTGTAAACTCCATGGATTTATAGAGCGCGCCGTCCACGCCGATCATGCCGATGATGTGCAGGATCACATCCTTACCGCTGACCCACTCGGAAGGCTTGCCCGTCAGATTGAATCTGATGGCGGAAGGCACCTTGAACCACGCCTTGCCGGTAGCCATTCCCGCAGCCATGTCCGTACTGCCGACACCTGTGGAAAAAGCACCAAGCGCACCGTATGTACAGGTGTGGGAGTCCGCGCCGATGATCACGTCACCCGCCACGGTCAGACCCTGCTCCGGAAGAAGGGCGTGCTCAATACCCATCTGTCCCACCTCAAAATAATTGGTAATCTCGTTTTTCTTCGCAAATTCCCGCACACATTTACAGTGTTCTGCGGACTTGATATCTTTATTGGGGACGAAATGATCCGGCACCAGCGCAATCTTGTTCTTGTCAAACACACCGTCCACCTTCATTTTTTCCATTTCGTGGATCGCTACCGGGCTGGTAATATCGTTGCCCAGCACCAGATCGAGATCGGCCTCGATGAGCTGTCCTGCCTCCACCTTATCCAGACCGGCGTGCGCCGCCAGTATTTTCTGTGTCATCGTCATTCCCATAGCAGTTTCCTCCTCTTCTCTCTGCGCTTACTGATTAGTTTATCACAATTCCGTCAGTCCGTACAGACACAATTCCTCTGGAAATACTTCCCCGGCTGCATCTGCCAGTTCTGTGCTTTCTTGCATTATAAGGCAGCCAGTGATATAATTCAAATATATGTAATTTATAAAATATATAAATTCAATTTATAAATGGAGACCATGATATGGATGCCTTAGACAATCTTTCCAGATATAAAATTTTTCTCGCCGCTGCCGAATGCAAAAGCATTTCCAAAGCCGCCGCGCAGTTATATATTTCGCAGCCTGCAGTAAGCATAACCATCAGAAAACTGGAGGAAAACCTGAATACCACTCTCTTTTTCAGAAAGTCGAAAGGGGTGGAGCTGACAGAAAACGGAAGAAAATTATATGAAAACACAAAGAAAGCGTTTCAGATACTCGCAGACACGGAAGAGCGGCTGAAACGCAGTCAGAACACCGGATATCTGCGGATTGCCGCCAGCAATGTGCTGTGCAAGCATTTTCTCATGCCTTATCTCAAGGAATTTACCGGGCGGTATCCCAATACCGACATTTCCATCACCTGTACGTCCTCCTCTGCCGCCTGTGCTATGGTGGAGCAGGGAAACATAGATCTGGCACTTGTGGCGAAACCGAAAACTTCTGGCACGGCAGTTTATCACTCTCTGGGCGTAATCGAATATATCTTTGTCTGCACGCCGTCTTATCGGGATAAGCTAAATTGTGACAATGACCGGATCTTTGAACAGGGCAATATCATGCTGCTCGATCAGGACAACGTCTCCCGCAGACATCTAAACAGCTATTATGCCCAAAATAAAATTACCCCGCTGCATATCCTCGAAGTGAACGAGATGGATCTGCTGATTGAGTTCGCGAAAATGGGGATCGGGGTATCCTGTGTCGTAAAACAGTTTGTAGAACAGGAATTGCGGACAGGTTCCCTGATCGAGATAAAATTGTCCAAACCAATATCCCCACGCGAAATCGGTTTTTTGTATCACCGCATTCAGCCGGTGAACGAAAATATATTAAAATTTATAGAAAAGGACGCATGGTCGGTCTCACAGTTCCTTCCAGAATAAGTACACTTTAAACAGATCCCCGTCGATCTCTATTTCCATCTTTCCGCCCTGCAGTTCCACGAAGCTTCTGGCAATGGCAAGACCAAGGCCGCTGCCTTCACTGTTTCTTGCGCTGTCCCCTCTGACAAACCGCTCCGTCAGACTCTCGGCGGGAATATTCAGCTCATAGCCGGAAATATTTTTTAACTCGATTCCGACTTCCCCGTCACGCGATTCCACGCTCACATATACCCTTGTGTCGGGCATGGCGTACTTGATGATGTTCGCATATAAGTTGTCGAAAATACGGCTTGTTTTGTCACTGTCCAGCATTAGGAATACTTTCTGCTCTGGGAAGCGGAATCGGAAAACCAGCCCGGCCTTAGCCGCCTTATCCTCATATTCCAGATACATCTGCCGCACCAGATGGCAGATATCCACCTTTTCCGTATCGAAAGCCACATTGCCGCTGTTCGCCTTGCTCACTTCAAACAAATCTTCGATCAGCGTCTTCAGCCGCAGTGATTTTCTGTGAAGCACCGCCAGGTATTCTTTCCGCTGCGATTCCGTGACACCTTCCTCACGTAAGAGTTCTGTGTATGTGATAATGGCGGTAAGCGGCGTCTTTAAGTCATGAGACACATTGGTAATCAGCTCCGTGCGCATACGCTGACTCTTTACCTCCTCTTCCACCGCACTGGAAAAACCGCTCTGAATCGCCGCAAGCTCCTCCTGAAAAGCGGAAAACATCCCCCAGTCTCCGGCGATCTCTGTCTGCAAGTTTCCATCAGCCACCGAATGGGCCGCCTTAAGCATTTCGCCATACCGGTCCTGTATGATGCGGATATATTTTCTCAAAAGGCCATAAAGAAATATGGTATAGGGAATCAGTAAAACCACTCCGAACAACCAGAAGAAACTGATTACCGCAAGGATCACAAAATTGGCCAGAAGCAGTTGAAACAGCGGCACATTCAGATTCTGTTCCAGATCCATATACAGAAATTCACGCTTGATGCGCGCCCGTTTTCTTCTGATCGAAACCCGCATACAGCGGAACAACCTGTAACAGAGACAACGTTTTCTCATATACCCTCGGATACCGAACACATAGACCTGCGCGTATGCGGTGATCAAGGTAAACCACAGGGTAAACGCCATCGTCAGGAACAGCAGATTGATTACCAGCACAATAGTTCTTGCTCCCATCATTGCAGTCAGTCCCGGAAATGCGCTGCTGAGTATATAAGGCAGGCTGTACTCCCAACTGTCAGACACAGAATACATGACAAGTGTAGCGGACAGTTCTCCCAGGATGAGAAACGTGGCGAATACCAGCACCGTCAGCACTTCTATATGCAGCGGCAGAAGATTGTATGCGTGCAGTCGGTACTTCTTCCAAAACGGCAGAAGCATTGCCGTAATCCCCAAAACGACAAGCAGAAGGTTGAAAACATCCTGAATGCCGCTGGTTCTATAGTTGCCCGCCGTACTCATGGAAAGGTACATGCGGGACGATGCCTTTACATCAGCTAACTGTGCCTCAGTCAGCGCATAACATACCGTACAGTTTTTCGGCATGTTCAGAACTTGCAGTTCTATCTGCATCACCGCATTGTCATCCCGCGATTCATAGTAGATGGCATTTTCCCAGTTGATACCGCCGTAGGCGGAATAGGACAGACTCTCATAAAGGCTGCGCTCCAGGTAACGGCTCCGCATCACACGCTGTACATTCTCCACGAGCGTATCCACATCCCCGCCGCGCACCCACACATGCTCCAGAACACCGTTCTCATCAAAATCCAGCTTAATATAATAGGGATAGTAATTATCCAGATAAATACTCTCCTCCTCCGTGCCGAGATAGTGCAGCGCACGCTCGGTATTCGCGAATGTCCGTCCGCTCTCCCTGTCCATAATTTCATAGTCGATCTGCTGCTCTAACCCGTTATGAAAAGAAAGATCCCACTGGTAAAGCAGTTCGTCAATCTGCTCCCCGGCAAAGGAAAGCGGTGACTCGTCGAAACTGTAATACTCGTTGTAATCCTCCAGCTCCGCTTTCTTAATTTTCCCACTGAGGAAAAAATCCTGCGCGGTCATTTCCTTCCCTTCTGCCTTCCAGTCGCAGATCTGTTTGTAGAGCACCATATTGGCCTGATAAATTTCGTGCAAAAACTCGCTTCCTGCAAGAATATTCGGTTCGTCCGCCGTAGCCCGCTCCTTAAACCCCGGATATTGTGACAGAAAAGTCAGGGATGCAGACAGAATCAGTACTGCCGCGACAAAAACCCCCGGCATCCTCTCCTGTCTGTTTCGTTTTTTCGTCTCACTGTTTTTCGATTTTGTATCCAACGCCCCACACCACCTTCAGATATTTTGGTTCCCGGGGATTCATCTCGATCTTTTCCCGGATTTTTCTGACATGTACCATGATTGTATCCGTGTTAATCGCCTGCTCGTTCCAGACCCGCTCGTAAATCTCCTCCGCAGAGTAAACCCTGCCGGGACTTTTGATCAGAAGCAGAAGGATTTTAAACTCTGTTGGCGTCAGCTTCACGGAATTGCCGTCCAGATATACCTCGACGGTGTCCTCGTGCACTTCAAGCCCGCCGATCGTATAGACACGCGCCTCATCTTCCGCTCTTTTACCGTCTTTCATTTCCAGGAAGCGGCTGTAGCGCCGTAAATGGGAATTGACTCTGGCCAGAAGTTCCATGGTGGTAAACGGTTTCGTCACATAGTCGTCTGCCCCCATATTTAACCCCATGATCTTGTCCACCTCTTCTGACTTGGCGGAGAGCATAATCACCGGAAACTCGTATCCAAGCTCCCGTACCCGCATCATCATGTTAATTCCGTCCATCCTTGGCATCATCACGTCCACAATCGCCAGATGGATCGTTTCCTTCCCGATCACGGAAAGACCTTCCACGCCGTCCACGGCCTGAAAAACGACATATCCTTGATTTTTCAAGTAGATTTCTATACCTTCCCGGATATCTCTGTCATCCTCCACAATCAAAATATGGTAATCCATTGTCTGTTCCTCGCTTAACTTTCTTTTACATGGTTTATATTATAAATGGCGAATCTAAACAGAAACCGCTGTCAGTTCTTAAGAAATTCTAAATAAAACACAAAAATATCTCAAAGAAGAAAGGCATCCCGCCCGGATAAACAGCGGAATGCCCCATATTATCTTAATTTTATAACTTCCAATTAAGGACAGTACAGTTAATTGTTGATCAGCTTGTCCTCGCCGTTCCAGCTGTAAAGCTTTCTAATCTCCTCACCGACAACCTCAGCGGGATGCTCGGAAGCTAACTTCCGCATCGCCTTGAAGTGAACCTGGCTGCCCGCAGAAGACATATCAAGCAGGAAGTCCTTCGCAAAGGTGCCGTCCTGGATATCGGAAAGAATCTTCTTCATGGCCTTCTTTGTTTCTTCGGTAATGATCTTCGGGCCGGTGATGTAGTCGCCGTACTCAGCGGTGTTGGAAATAGAATATCTCATGCCTGCAAAGCCGGACTGATAGATCAGGTCTACAATCAGCTTCATCTCATGGATACACTCGAAGTAAGCGTTTCTCGGATCATATCCCGCCTCAACAAGTGTCTCAAAACCTGCCTGCATCAGCGCGCATACGCCGCCGCAGAGGACTGCCTGCTCACCGAAGAGATCCGTCTCCGTCTCGGTACGGAAGGTCGTCTCCAGAACGCCAGCTCTTGCGCCGCCGATAGCCAGCGCGTATGCCAGAGCCTTATCCTGTGCCTTGCCGGTAGCGTCCTGATGAACGGCTACCAGACAGGGAACACCCTTGCCCGCCTGATACTCGCTTCTTACCGTGTGGCCTGGGCCCTTGGGTGCAATCATGGTCACGTCCACATCCTTAGGCGGCACGATACAGCCAAAGTGGATATTGAAGCCATGTGCGAACATCAGCATGTTGCCTGCTTCCAGATTCGGTTCGATGTCCTTCTTATACATAGCTGCCTGCAGCTCATCATTGATGAGAATCATAATGATATCTGCCTTCTTAGCAGCCTCAGCCGCCGTATATACCTCGAAGCCCTGTGCCTCAGCCTTCGCCCAGGACTTGGAGCCCTCGTAAAGGCCGATAATTACGTGACAGCCGGACTCCTTCGCGTTCAGAGCGTGTGCATGACCCTGGCTGCCATAGCCGATCACAGCGATCGTTTTGCCATCCAGAAGAGACAGATTACAGTCTTCCTGATAGAAAATTTTTGCCATTTTTCTTTCCTCCGTTAACGATAGATTAATAGTATGTTCTATAACTGAAAGGGAAAATCCCTTGAGCTAACTACAAATATGTGACCTGATCGATACCTCTGGTCAATCCTGCAATACCTGTACGGGCTACCTCCAGAATCTCATAACCGTCCAGAACCGCGATAAAGGCGTCTATCTTGTCCTGATCGCCGATCAGCTCGATGGTAATGCTTCCGGGGGAGACATCCACAGGGTCTGCACGGTACGCATTTGCCACCGCAAACACATCAATACGGTCTCTGGCGGAAGTCACTCTCACCTTAATCAGAGCAAGCTCTCTGTATACGCTCTCCCCGGGCTTTAACTCCTTGATGTCACGCACATCTACCAGCTTAGCCACCTGCTTTTCGATCTGCTCCAGAATCTCATCATCCCCGGAAGTAACGATGGTAATGCGGGTATAGCGGGGATCCGCCGTTGCACCCGCAGTAATGCTTTCAATATTGTAACCGCGTCTGGAAAAAAGGCCGGCAATGCGGCTTAAAACACCCGATGTATTATCCACCAACAACTGAAAAACCTTTTTCTGCATACAAGCACCCTTCCTTCCATTTGCAGACAGCATATCTTTCTGCAATCTGACCTTTCGGTATAAACACTGTCAATAATTGTAGCAACTTAAGGGGAAAAAGTCAACCTATTCGTCCGCCTCCAGGCACTTCTGAAGCGCGAGGGTTCCTGTGCGCGCCATCTCCACGATACTGATTCCCTGCATCATACTGATAAAAAGTCTGACCCGCTCCGGCACGTCACAGATCTGGATGATCAGCATGTTTTTGGACATATCCACAATATCCGCATGCATAATATCACAGGTCTCCATAATGTCCCGCCTGTTGTTTTTATTATATTTTACCTTCATCAGCATCAGCTCGCGGCTTACGCTCGCAGGCTCGTCGAACGTCTTCACCTTGATGACATCAATCTTTTTGTTGAGCTGTTTTTCGATCTGCTCAATGGTGCGCTCATCCCCGGAACTGACAATGGTCATACGGGATACGCTTGCATCCTCCGTCTCTCCCACGGCCAGGGAATCAATATTGAAACATCTTCTGGAAAACAGGCCCGCCACCTTGCAGAGTACGCCGGATCTGTTTTCTACCAGTACGGAATATATTTTTTTCATATTATCTCCATTCCGGAGCATGTGTGATTTTTCACACTGTCCTCCATAAATATAATGGTTCTCACCCTTTAACCAGATCCATCGGATCAATCAGGCATTCCAGAAGTACCGATTCGTCCTTCTCCAAAAAGGCCCTGATCGTGTCCTGCGCGCCCTCCATCGTCCCCTGCCGCATAAACTTAAGGCCGAAGGCGGCGGACAGCTTTTCCAGATCCGGGCTTCCCGACAGATCCACAACGGAATAGTTATCCTTGTAGGTATAGTGCTGGTATTCACGCACCATGCCCAGATAATTGTTTTTCAGGACAATGATTTTTACAGGCACGTCAAACTGCCGCATGGTAGCCAGCTCCATCATGGACATCTGGAAGGAACCGTCCCCGCAGACCGCTATGACCTGGCGGCTTTTGTCAGCCAGCTTCGCGCCCATAGCCGCCGGGATGGAATAGCCCATAGTTCCCATGCCGCCTGTGGTCAAAAAACGTCCTTTCTTTACGATGTGATAACCGCAGGACCAGATCTGGTTCTGCCCCACATCTGCCACATATACCGCATGATCATCCATCTCGCGGGAAAGCATGCTGATGAAAGCCGCCGGATCCACATAGGCGGGATTCGGCCGGCGCACCGGCTGCATCGTATCGCGGTAGGTATTTAACGTCTGTATCCACTCCTCGTGCTCACAGGAAAACTCCTGTGTCGCAATATCTTCAAAAATATGTTTCGCGTCACCGACCAGCGGAATGGCGGGTCCTACATTCTTGCCAATCTCTGCCGGATCTACGTCGATATGGACAAGCACTTTATTTTCCGTGATCAGATCGGGCTGGTTCACCGCCCTGTCAGCCACCCGCGCGCCCACCATGAGGAGAAGATCCGATTCGTTCATGGCCCGGTTTGCGAAAGGCTTGCCGTTATTGCCAACCATACCGTAGTACATGGGGTGCTCCGTAGGCATAGCTCCGATTCCCATCATAGTCGAAACCACGGGAATGCGGTATTTCTCGGAAAAAGCGCGGAGACTTTCCTCCGCCTGGCTTAAGAGCACGCCGCCGCCGGCACAGATCAGAGGCCGCCTGGATTTTGACAGCTCTTTTATGACTTTCTTGATCTGAGCCATGTTGCCCTTTACTGTTGGCTTGTAAGTGCGCATATTGACTTCATCGGGATACTTAAATTTCCCGACAGGCGCATTTTGGATATCTATGGGAATGTCGATCAGCACAGGTCCCTTACGGCCTGTGGACGCCAGATGAAATGCTTCCTTGAAGATCTGCGGAATATCCGCCGCATCTTTCACTAGATAGCTGTATTTGACAAAGGACTCCACCGCGCCGGTGATGTCCGCCTCCTGAAACACATCGGAGCCGAGCAGTTCGCTGTTCACCTGTCCCGTGATACATACGAGCGGTATGCTGTCCGCAAAGGCTGTGGCAACACCCGTAATCAGATTGGTTGCGCCGGGGCCGGATGTCACGGCACATACGCCGGCTTTCCCGGATACTCTGGCAAGTCCGCTGGCCGCATGGGCCGCATTCTGTTCCGTGCGGATCAGAATGGTCTGGATGTCAGAATCCAGGATACTGTTATAAAAGGGACATATGGCTACACCCGGATAACCAAACACATATTCAACGCCTTCCGCCTCCAGGCATTTTACGATTGCATCTGCACCTATCATATATTTATCCTCTCTTTGAATAGTTACTCATTGATTCCCAACAGTTTCTGTGTCAGCTTTACCGCATCGGCAGCATCCTTGGAATACCCGTCCGCGCCGATCTCCTGCGCATACTCCTCAGTTATGACCGCGCCGCCGATGATGATCTTCGCCTCAATCTCCCGCTCCTTCGCGTAATCGATTACATGGCGCATCTGCTGCATGGTGGTGGTCATCAGCGCAGAGAGCGCAATGACCTGCGCGCGATGTTCCATGGCCGCCTCAATGATTTTTTCCTTGGGCACATCCTTGCCCAGGTCGATCACATGAAAACCGTAATTTTTCAACATCAGCGCCACCAGATTTTTCCCGATGTCATGGATATCGCCCTCCACCGTGGCAATCACCACAGTCGGCATATCCGTTCCCGACTTGGCCTGTAAGAGAACAGGTTCCATATATTCGATAGAAGCCTTCATCGCCTCCGCGCTGGCAATGAGCTGGGGCAGGAAATATTTTCCTTTGTCAAACAGCTCTCCAACCTCGTTGATGGCGGGCAGAAGAACCTCATCGAGAAGCGCCTTTGCCTCAAAGCCCTGCTCCATCGCTTTCTTCGTGTCCTCCACGATGACATCCCGCTTTCCCTTGAGAACATCGGTACGGAGTCTGTCACGGGGCGAGGAAGCGCTCTCCTCTGGCGCCGCCTTGTTCAGACGGATTCCCGTTTCCTTTGGAGTGGTCTCCCCGGCCGCCTCTTTCTTCTCCCGCAGGGCATCCATCAGCCGGATATATCGGGTATCCGCTTCCTCCTTATTCAGAAGCAGATCCGATGCGAAAGCGCAGCTCATCAGAAGCTCCTGCGAAGGATTTGCAATGGCCATTGTCAAGCCCTCACGGATTGCCATTGTGAGAAAGGCGGTGTTTACAAAACCTCTCTCCGGCAGACCGAAAGAAATATTGGAGAGGCCGCAGATCGTGGCAAGGCCTTTTTCCTTACAGTAGCGGATCGTCTCAAGCGTCTCTAAAGCCGCGTTCTTATTGGCTCCCACGGTAGCCACCAGGCCGTCCACCACAATATCTTCTTTTGACAGACCGAGCGCATAGGCTTTTTCCTGTATGCTTTCTATAATGTTCGTCTTTTCCTCCAGGTCCTTGGGAAGTCCCGCATCCGACAACGGCAGGAGAATAAACATGGCGCCGTACTTTTTGGCAATGGCAAGCAGAGCATCCTGCTTCGCCTGTTCGCCGGAGATAGAATTGATCAGCGCACGGCCCGGATATCTGCGAAGCGCCGCCTCCAGCACGTCCACATGGCTGGAATCGATGGACAGGGGCAGGCTCGTAACCCCGCTCACCGTCTCGATGGCCTTTAGCATCATGGCTTTCTCGTCAATGCCGCTCATCCCCATGTTCACATCCAGAATGCTTGCCCCACAGGCTTCCTGTGCCTCCGCAAAGTCAGACACCTCTTCCAGGGATCCCTCCCTGAGCGCCGCCTGCAGCTTCTTTTTGCCGGTGGGGTTTATGCGCTCGCCAACTACGATAAAGGGATCTTCCAGTCCGAATGCCACCGTCTGCCGCTCGCTCGTCAAAAATCGTTTTTCCGGCTTTACCCGGTGCATGACGGCCATATCCTGTACCGCCGCCTTTGCTGCCCGGATATGTGCCGGCGTGGTGCCGCAGCAGCCGCCGAGCACGGAAGCGCCAGCCGAAACCAGATCCCGCATATGACGGCCGAATTCTTCAGCCTCCATGTCGTAAACCGTATTGCCCTCCGCATCCAGGGAAGGCAGTCCGGCGTTTGGTTTGGCGATAATGGGAATGACGGTAACCTCCGCCATGCGGCGCACCGTATCCACCATCTTGTCAGGCCCCGTGGAACAGTTTGTCCCCACCGCCGCAACGCCAAGACTCTCCAGAACAACCGCCGCAGTAACCGCATCGGTGCCAAACAGCGTCCTGCCGTCCGCCTCAAAGGTAAGAGTCGCCATCACAGCCAGATCGCAGACCTCCTTCGCCGCGATCACGGCCGCCCTCGTCTCCTGCAGGCTCATCATCGTCTCTATTACCAGCAGATCCACACCCGCCTCGACAAGATAACGGATTTGTTCCTTATATACCTCAACCAGCTCCTCAAAATCCAGTTTTCCCATAGGGGCGAGCTGTTCGCCTGTCATGGTCAGGTCACCCGCAATATACGCTTTCCCGCCGACCGCCTCTCTGGAGATTCCGACCAGATCCCGGTTGATCCGTTCGATCTGCCCTTCCATGCCGTACTCTTTCAGCTTGATCCGATTGGACGTGAAAGTAGGCGCGTAGACAATATCGCTGCCTGCCGACACAAAGTCCCGCTGCAGCCTGATCATAATATCCCTGTGTTCTAAAATCCACTGTTCCGGGCAGACACCTGCCGGCATGCCCTGTTTTTGCAGATTGGAGCCGGTGGCGCCGTCCAGAAACAAGGGTGTATTCTTAATTAACGTCTGAAATTCTTGTCTGTTCATATATCTCTACCTCTCAAATCTATGCGGAGAATGCCGTATTTTAGGCATTCTCCTGAGTGAAATATAGAACTTTTCCACGAAACAGCCTCTGCTGTGAGTGGCTAGAAGCTCTTTTCACTCTATTCCTCGTAAAAAACCGTATCGTCCGTGTCAAAATTATCCTCCGGCGTGTCCCCGCCATCCTCTTCGGGCTGTGCATCCTCCGGCTCCCCGGACTCTTCCGTCTCACCATCCTCATCCTTCCGATTCAGATAGCCTCCGCCAAGGAGCGGACTTTCCTCCGTGTATGTGACGCCCTCCCCTTCGGGAATTTCTCCGTGCAGAATCGTGATGATATACTGGATACGTATATTGGTTCTGTCATAATATTCCAGCGCCGCCTGCTCTGAACCCTCATCGTAAGCGTCCCCACCGTAAGCCGCGTGGAAAAGCGCCACCGCCTCTTTCATATTTTCATCCGCCTCATCGGCAAGACTTTCCACCGCTGCAAACTGTTCCGGCACTTCAAGTTCCGCCATCCATTGGATATCTTCCGCGAAAGCGTCCAGATATCCAAGCAGTTCTATCACGGCAGTATCGGATTCCTGGTCAATGGCATTCATCTTATCATTATACTCAGCCGCCCGCTCAAAAAAAGTATGCATATCCTCCTGGTAAGCTGTCAGTTCCTCATTTTTCCCGCAGGCCGTGAGCAGAAAAGCAAAGAGCAGACAGACCAGCGCTATCTTGTATTTTGTCAAAGCAGTTATCCTCCGAAAAAATAAAAATTCATAAATCCCCTATCTAAACATACTACTGATTTCCGCCAATTTCGTCAACCTTTTCTTTCATGGGAAAATAAGAGAAAAAGAGCAGCAGGCCCATCCGAACCCGTTGCTCCCTTGTGTTCCTTTATTCATTTTCTCTTTCAAAGCGCGATATCACAGTCCGGCTCCACTTTCCGGCAGGCCTTCAGCACCTGTTTCATAACATTCTTTTCATCCGCGCCCTCCACGAAATCCACTTTCATTTTCTGCGTCATAAAGCTGACCACAGCCTCTGCCACGCCCTCCGTTTTTTTAGCAGCTTCCTGCATCTTCTCCGCGCAGTTTGCGCAGTCCACCTCAATCTTATAAGTTTTTGTCATTTTCCCGCTCCTTCCATAATGTGTTCCATTCCCATGTTGAGAATAGCCCGGACGTGCTCGTCATCCAGAGAATAGAAAATCGACTTGCCCTCCCGTCTGCTCTTGACCAGCTTGGAAGTTTTCAGAATCCGAAGCTGATGACTGACGGAAGACTGGCTCATCTGTAAAATCCCGGCAATATCGTTCACACACCGCTCCGTATCAAGCATGGCATACAAAATTCTGATCCGGGTAGGGTCACCGAATATCTTAAAAAGCTCTGCCAGTCCATAGACCGCCTCATCTCTATACGCTTTCTCCACAAGCGTCCTCCTTCCTCACATACAGTGCTATATATGTTTATTTGTTCATATTTTAATATGAACCATAGTGATTTGTCAAGCCGGTATTTTCCTCGACCAGAAATGTTGTTTCTGCGGGTGATGTTATCTTTTACGCAGACAGATGACGCAAAAACGGGAGACCCGAAAAAGGTCTCCCTGTCCGTTTTCTTTGATAAAAATTACAGCTTAAAGAAAGCCACATTCTCTTCCAGAACCTGTGCCATCGATTTCAGCTCGCCTGCCGCTTCCGCAAGCAGATTGATGGTAGCGTTAAGCTCCTGCATGGATGCGGTCGTCTCCTGTGTGGAAGCCGCGTTCTCCTCGGACACTGCGGACAGATTCTGGATTACGTCCACAACCCTTCCTCTCTCGCTGTTGCACTCATCCGCCTGGCTGCTGATCACACTGGATTCCTTTCTGGAATTTTCGATACCAGTGCTCACGACATCGAATTTTTCCCTTGTCTGCACCAGTTTCTGCTGCTGCTCCAAAATAATCTCATTCACTTCATTCATAATCCGGACAGACGCTTCAGAGTCGACCGTCAGCTGGTGGATGATATCCTCTATGGTCTTCGTGGACTGGGCGGAATCCTCAGAAAGCTTGGAAATCTGGGTCGCCACCACGGCAAATCCGCGGCCTGCCTCTCCTGCCCTGGCTGCCTCTATGCTTGCGTTCAAGGCAAGCAGACTTGTCTCACTGGCAATCGACGCGATGAGATTGACGGCATCCTGGATTCTGGTAACGGAATCGTTGGTCGTATGTACGGAAACCTCGATCTTTTTGATCGCATCCGTTGTCCTGTCATTGGACTCACTCAGCTCGTTGATAATTCTGGAAGCCTCCACATCCGACTCGTGCATCTGCTCCGAAAGGTTGTCAAGCTCCTTTACGCTGTCCGCAATCTTTTCGATGATAGCGCCCATATTGGCAACCTGTCCGGTCGCGGACTCGATATCCTCCGCCATAGCGACGGCGCCCTTTGAGATATCCTCCACCGCGCTGCTGATCTCATCTGCCGTGGTCGAGGTCTGGGACGCCATAGTCTCCAGATTGTCTCCCTGCCGCATCAGTGTATCGGTATTTTTCTTAATGCTGCCGATAATGCTCTGCAGTTCGTCCAACAATCTCTTTACGGCATGTCCCATAACGCCGATTTCATCGGATCTTCTCAAAATTCTCTCGTTCACGGTCAGATTCAGCTCGCCATCCGCCAGTGAAGAAAGAAGTGTCTCTGTCTGGACAATCACTCTTGCGATCGCGCTCGCAATCTTTGCACATACTAACAGCGCAATAATAAGAACAAAAGCGGCAATTCCAAGAATCATCAGTGAACTACGGTTGATTCTGGCATTGGCCTCCGTGGCAGGCTGTCCCGCGAACACCATCCCCACACATTTCCCGCTGGCGTCAAGCGCCGGCATATAAAACGCATAGTAAGTTTCCCCGTTTATGACAACGCTGTCCGTCTCGTAGTTTTTTCCTTCGTTGATAACAGCCTGTATCACTGCGTCAGACGCTTTCGTGCCGAGGATCCGTTCCCCGGTATCCTTATCCCGCAAAGAAGTGGCGCGTCTGGTATTCCCAAAGAAGAGCGTCACATCCGCAGGACTGCCGTCCACAAAACTGTCGATGATATCCACGTTTTCAGAAACGCAGTAATCGCCTTTGTAAAGCGTGTCTCCTTCCATCCGGTATTCACCCGGGTCGAGCGCTTCATAAGCTGCATATACGCTCCTGCAGAGACTTTCAAGCCCGTCCATCGTGGCATCGTGCACCATATTTCTCATGGTGCCGATTGCATACACCGTAACAAAAGTAACCATAATCACCAGCGGGATCACACAGAGCATCAAAAGCTGCGCCATTACGCTCAATTTCTTCTGTTTTTTCATCCTTAACTTCTCCTTTTACTTGATACATTCTCAACCTCTCCCCGTATTTTTGATGACAATATATAGTCAGCATCAATGCAAGGCAAGGAAGGCAGCCAGCCGAAAAACGAGAGAATCGGACAGTGTCTATGATTTTATCATATTTGTTGCAAAATTTCCATAATAAACAAGGAAAAACGTAAAATTTACACATAACCTACATATTATTACACAAATTCTGCCTCTATCAACAGAACAACAGACTATGGGCGCACCTGGCCGTCTCCCATAATCTGGTATTTGTAGGAAGTCAGCTCTCTGAGCCCCATCGGCCCTCTGGCATGAAGCTTCTGGGTGCTGATGCCGATTTCCGCACCGAAACCAAATTCAAAGCCATCCGTAAAGCGGGTGGAGGCGTTCACATACACGCAGGCCGAATCCACCTCCCGCAGGAACTTCTGTGCATGGGCTTTATCCTCTGTCAAAATGGCATCGGAATGCCCTGTATTGTACTTGTTGATATGGGCGACCGCCTCCTCCAGAGAAGCAACGGTTTTCACAGAGAGAATCAGATCCAGATACTCGGTGCCGTAATCCGCCTCAGTGACAGCCTGCGCTTCCGGGATCTGTTTTTGCACCGTCTCATCACCTCTGATCTCCACCTGTTTCTCCAAAAGGGCTTTTCCCAGGAGCGGCAGAATTTTTTCTGCTGCTTTTTCATGCACAAGCAGGGATTCACAGGCATTGCAGACACCGATGCGCTGAGTCTTCGCATTGACAACGATGGGAACCGCTTTTGCAAGGTCAGCCGACTCGTCGATATAAATATGACAGTTTCCTGTCCCCGTCTCGATCACGGGTATCGTACTGTTCTCCACAACCGAGCGGATCAGTCCCGCTCCGCCTCTGGGAATCAGAACGTCCACATATGCCTTCAGCTTCATAAAGGCTGTGGTCACTGCCCTGTCGTTGTTTTCTATCAGCTGAATGGCGTTTTTGTCAATGCCTTCCTGCGAAAGAGCTTCACGGATCGTTTCCGTGATGGCCTGATTGGAATAAAAGGCATCCTTCCCGCCCTTTAAAATCACGGCGTTTCCCGTCTTAAAGCAAAGGCCGAAAGCGTCCGCCGTCACATTGGGTCTGGCCTCGTAAATAATGCCTGTCACCCCCATAGGAACCCGCACTTTCTCTATGTGAAGACCGTTTGGCCTGTCAAAGGCTTCCATCACCTCTCCCACCGGATCCGGCAGGGCGGCAATCTGTATAAGGCCTTCCGCCATCGCCTCTATCCTTGCGGGCGTCAGCCGCAGGCGGTCGAGAAGCCCCTCCGCCATTTTGTTCTCCTTTGCGCGCGCATAATCCTTATCATTTGCCGCAAGGATTCTTTCGTTCCCCCGCACGAGCGCGTCCGCCGCCTGTGCAAGGGCATGGTTTTTCTGCGCGGTGTCCAGTCCGTGCAAAACCGCCTTTGCCGCCTGCGCCTGTCCGCCGAGGATTGTCAGATACTCATTGATTCCCTTGTCTGTCAATACATTTTCCATAGCAAGTCTTCCTTTCCCGTTTTACCGCCATCTATGATTTCCTTCTCCGTGACCACACACATAGGACAAATATCGTGCATCTCCCAGGGAATTTCCTCAAAAACCTGACAATCATATGCCAGAGCTACTGTGAGATAGGCCGCACAAAGATGCGTTTTTCCTTCCGCGCCCTCCGCTGCTGCTGAACGTCCGCTCAAATATCTGTCATAAAATCCGCCGCCGTAGCCGATCCTGTGGCATGCCCTGTCAAATGCCGCACCAGGCATACAGATCATAACCGACAGTACCACAGATTCACCTTCCTGCTCCTCCCGGTTTTTCAACGGTTGCTCCTGCCGTCCGCCCACTCGTTGACTTATTTGGTCATTCATCCACCCATCAAACAACTGCCCGCCCGAAGGCTCCAAAATCCCATGATAGCCTTCCGTCAGATCCGCCTCGGAAAAAATGCGGTAAAAATCCATCTCTTTTCCCGAGACTTTCGGCACAAACACGGCTTTTCCATCCGAAAAGACCCTGTCCAGCAAAGGGAAGGTATTTACCTCGCTGCGAAAACTGACATAAGTGAGGATGGCCTCCGCCTCCCGGTAGCCGGGCAGACTGACCAGCCTTTCTATAATCCTGTCACTGTAATTCCTGCGCTGCTTATCCGTCAGGCTGTCCCGTCTCTCCAGGGCAGCCTGACGGATGCGTCTCTTTGCCGCAGTCCGTTCTTCCGCTGCGGCATCCTCTGCGCCCTTTGGTTTCCAAACTGTTTCCCAATTTTCAAGCTCTGCACGCATATCCATTTCCCCTCCCGTCAGGACGGTTTCCCGGGGCTCTTTTTCTTACTGCTAAGTTTCGTCACGCTGCCGTCCTTCTCCACAATGGAGATATTGTCAAGCTGCCCCTTCAGATTCGCCCGCACATTCGCCACATAGGCCTGCCGAAGAGCCGCCTGCTCCTCCTTCTCCTCCGGAGTGAGACCTTCTTTCTGGGATTTGTGATACAATTCATTGATTCGCGCCGTCATCTGTTCTACGTTCATATGTCTTTTTCCTTTTTTATATTCCTGCTTACCCAGCGTTTTGTCATTTAATTAATGCGCATGCATCTGCTGTACATAGAGCGGCAGATCAAACTGCTCGTCCTTGTGCGCAAGAAATAGTGTTCCGATGTTCTGGCCGCTTAAGATACGGTGGATTACCTTGATGTCCCTGCTGTTCGCAATCACCATATCCACCCCGGTGCTGCTGGCGATTTTGGCGGCCTGCAGCTTGGTAGTCATGCCGCCTGTGCCTACACTGCTCCCGGTGGACGCTTTTCCCATGTTCATCAGTTCTTCTGTCAGCTCTTCCACTACCTCTATGTACCTGACGTCTGGGTTGGTGCGGGGATCGTCGGTGTAAAGGCCGTCAATGTCCGACAGGAGAAGGAGCGCGTCCGCCTCCACCAGAGAAGCCACGATAGCCGACAGGGTATCGTTATCACCGATCTCGATCTCGTAAGTTGCTATGGTATCGTTCTCATTCACAATCGGAATCACGCCAAGTTTAAACAGCTCCGCAAAGGTATTTCTGGCATTGTAGCGGTTCAGATTGTCCACTATGGTATTTTTAGTCATCAGGATCTGGGCCGCCACCTGGTTGTACTCGGCGAAAATTTTCTGGTAAATCATCATCAGTCTGGCCTGGCCTACCGCCGCGCACGCCTGCTTTACGGCAATGGGATTCTCCTCCTCCCGGGTGGGCAGGATCGCCTTCCCGCCAACGGCAATCGCGCCGGAAGTGACAAGCACCACGTCCTTTCCCATGTTCCGCAGGTTACACAGTTCCCGCACAAGTACGTCCAGCTTCGTGTAGTCTAAATCCCCCGTCTCCTTATGCTGCAGGGAAGAGGAACCAATCTTAATCACAACTCTCTTTTTATCTGCCATCAAAGCTTTTCTGTCTATCATTTTATGTTATCCTCACTTCCGCAGTGCCGGTCCGAAAACCCTTCGGTTTTCTTTAATGCGGGCATTCGCCCTATCTATCTGCAAGCAATGCACTGCTCTATACTTCCATCATCTTACCATATTCCCATATGCGGACGCAACCTTCTCCGCAATGAGAATGCCGTCCATCGCCGCCGATGTGATGCCTCCCGCGTATCCGGCTCCCTCGCCGCATGGATAGAGGCCCCTGAGTGCGGACTGTCCCGTCTCATCCCGCAGAATCCTGACCGGGGAAGAAGTTCTGCTCTCCACGCCGGAAAGATAAGCCGCCCCGTCTGCAAACCCGGGCATTCTTTGACCAATTAGGTCAATCCCTTCCACCAACGCCCGGTTCAGAAATTCCGGCAGAATTTCATGCACGCCGGCAAACTGCCACGCGCCTTTGACAGCCGGCGAAAAGCCGCCACTCTCTGCCGGGGCCGCCCCGGCATAATTTGTCCCGGCGCAGACCGCCTCGTGAAAGTCCCCGTAACGCTCCACGGGCACGGCTCCTTGGCCGACCCGGTAAGCCTGCTCCTCCAGGTGCCGCTGAAAAGCAATTCCGGCAAGAGGGCCTTTGCCTCCAAACGCCTCGTAATCCCCGGGGGACACGGTGACAATCATGGCGCTGTTGCTGTTTGTGCCGTCTCTTCTGCTGTAACTCATACCGTTAACCGCCGTGCGGCCCTTCTCTGAGGACGCATTGACCACATAGCCGCCGGGGCACATACAGAACGAGTATACGCCTCTGCCGGAAGAAGTCTGTGCCGTCACCTTGTACGCGGCCGCCGGAAGGGCGATGCCGCAGTCTCCGTACTGTAATCTGTCGATCATCTCCTGCGGATGCTCCATGCGCAGCCCGACCGCAAAAGACTTGGCTTCCATCGGTACACGCAGCTTATGCAGCATCTCAAAGGTGTCCCGTGCGCTGTGTCCAATGGCCAGAATCACCATACCGCTTCGGATTTCTTCCCCGTTCGCCAAAACACCTGTCACCCGGTTTTCCTCTGTGAGAAGAGCCGTCACCTGTGAGCCAAAGCGCACCTCTCCGCCCCAGTCTGTAATCTGTCTGCGCAGATGTTCCACCACATGGATCAGAATGTCCGTGCCGATGTGGGGCTTTGCCTCATACAGAATCTCTTTCGGCGCACCGGCCTCCACAAAAATGCGCAGAACCTCCCGCATCCGTCCTTTTGGATCTTTGACCGTTGTAGTCAACTTTCCGTCGGAGAAAGTGCCTGCGCCTCCCTCGCCAAACTGTACGTTGGAACCGGGATCTAACACTCCCTCCCTCCAGAACCGCTCCACGTCCTCCTGCCTTTTATGTACTTCCTTTCCCCGCTCCAGAAGCAGGGGCCGCCATCCCGCTTTCGCCAGCATATACCCGCAGAAAAGCCCGGCCGGGCCGGTTCCCACAATCACCGGCCTGCCACAGGACGAAGGCTCCTGCAGGATCCCCGCTCCGAAGCCCGCCCTTTCTTCTGCCGGATCCGTCCTGCTGTCATCCAAACGTGGTTTTTCCGGCATCGGAAACCGATACGGCTGTTCATTTACCGTCTGAATCTGTCCGTTTCTGCCCCGGATCTTTCGAAAAACTGCCTGTTCCTCCTCCATTTTCACATCCACCGTATACACAGCGTAAATCTCCGGCTTTTTTCTGGCATCGAGAGATTTTCTGACGATAGAAAAGGACAAAAAAGCGGCCGGATTCACCCGCAGAAGTCTGGCTGCCTTTTTTCTCAGTTCCGCCTCCTCGTCCTCACAGACCGGCGGCAGTTTGATCTGATTGATACGAATCATCGCCTGCTCCTTCCTCTATCCCGATTTTGGGCTGCCGCCCGGCCGGCGACCGTCCCGCTGCTCCACGCCCACTGCAAATTATAACCGCCGCAGAGTCCGTCGATGTCCAGAATTTCTCCCGCAAAGTAAAGCCCCGGCTGTTTTTTTGACATCAGATTTTGTGTCACTTCACTGCAGTCCACACCCCCAGCGCATACCTGCGCCCGGTCAAAACCGTTTGTTCCCGTAACCACAGTCTCCAAACCAAGATACAGCTTCTGAAGACGGTGAAAAGCCTCCGCAGAAACATCCTTTGCCCGCTGAGTCTCCCGGATGCCTGCCAGTTTTAGCAGGAGACGGTTGATTTTCTTGTTGACTATTCCGGTCAAGAACACATCCATCTCATCCTCTCCGTGCATCTTCAGGCGTTCGCTGAAAAACAGCCCGCAGGACATCTCATCGAAATCGGGAAGAAAGGACAGCCGCACCGTGACACGCTCCTTTCCAAGAAGCGCATAGGCCGCCGTCCGGCAGAGTTGAAAAGCGGGTATGCCTGAAAGCCCGTAATCCGTAAGCTGTAGTTCGCCCCGCTCCCTGCCAACGGTCTGCCCCGATGCCAGAAGGGTAAGAACGGCATCGCACCGAACCCCCGCTACCTGTCTGAAAAACTTTTCCTCACAACAAACCGCCGCAAGGGCAGGCACCGGCGTGACAATCCGATGGCCAAACTGCCCGGCCAGGCGGAAACCGTCTCCATCGGATCCCGTATTTGGCGCAGCCTGTCCGCCGCAGCAAAGAACAACCGCATCATAACAGCCGTTCTTCCCCTGACGCCCGATCAGAAATTTTTCCTTGTTCTTATCGAAGGAAATCGTCCGCACAGCTTCCTCCGTATGTACCGCCACCCGCCGCCTGTCCAGCTCATAGCGCAGTAAATCGAGCACCGTGGAAGCCTGGTCGCTTGCCGGGTACAGATACCCGTCCCGTTCCTTGATCCGCATGCCAAGGGATGCAAAAAACGCTTTCGTCTGCGCCACACCGAATGCGGAAAGCACCCCACCGAACAAAGCCGTCCCGCTCCCGTGATAGAACTGTTCACCCATCGCTTCGTTGGAAAAATTACATCTGCCATTCCCTGTGGACAAAATTTTTTTTCCAACCCTGTCGTTTTTCTCATACACGGCCACCGCCGCGCCGCCGGCCGCCGCCTGAACCGCCGCCATCATACCAGCCGCGCCGCCACCGATCACCGCAATCTGTCTGCTCATAAGATCCTTCCCTTCCCGCATTGTTAACTGGAGTAGGATTCCAGGAAGAGATACAGTTCCTCCTCGCTCGCCACGAATTTTCCCTCCATGATTTCCCTTTGCAGGGAGTCCGGCAGACGTTCCAGCAAAACATCTGTATTCATGTAAAGGGAGCTTCTGTCCTCCTCATACACCACAATAAAATGATCCGCCACCATCAGATAAAATCCCTGCGGCGCTTTTTCTTTATAATACTTGCAGACCGCCACCCGGTCTTTGGAAAAAGCGGTCAGCTCGATCGTTTCAAATCCCTGTTCCAGCTCTGTCAGAGGCGGATTGTCTTCATAGGCAGATAATGCCTCCAGAAGCTCCTCTCTGTTCAGGCCGATATACATGACGGGAATGGTCTCCTCACTCTCCGTAACGGTTCCCTTTGACAGATCCACCATTTCTAACAGATACCGTGTATCCGCCGACACAACAGGCTCCTGCGCTGCCGCCGCCTCAATGATCTGATCCTCGGTCTCTGTATCAATGATCTGCTCCTTCACAGCCTTGTCTGCCTGCTCTTCCTGCGAAGAGGGTGTAGATGGAGAAATCACATCCGCAAACTGTGATATTGACTCCAGAAAGCCATCTGCGGCCTCCTCCGTGTCAGCGCGCTCCATTCCATGGCGGTATCGATGCGGATAGAAAAACTCCTCCGCCTTCAGCGCACCCCAGCCGCCAAGACCCAGCATGATCACAGACAATGTCATAAAAAGACTGATACGTTTTACAAGTTTCATTCCGTTTTAAACCTCTCTTGTCGGATTTCCTGTAATCAGTATCAGCCAATTCCTTTTTTTTATACAACAATCTCACAAAATGCCTATTGTTCTGCCAAGTGCAATAAACAGAAAGCCCAAGGGCATCTCCTGCAGTTCCACCTCCCCGATCACGCGAAGAATCACGAGGAAAAAGATATGAAAAAACAGCCCTGCAAGCAGGGAAACGATAATACAGACCGTCGCTCCCGCAAAGCCGGAAAGCAGTTTGTTCAGCAAAAACACAATAAGCCCGGAAACTGCGGCGGCAGCCAGCGGAAACAAAACACCGATAAACCAGTCCGGCTTGTATTTTACACGTCGGTTCAAAAATACAAATGCCAGAACCATATAGATGCCAAAAAGCAAAATCAGAGCACAGAGCAGTCCATCCACGCCCATATGCCCGCGCTGCGTCATAAAGTAGGCGGCAGCCAGGTGCACAAGGAAGGAAGCGGCAGCCGTAAGAAAAAGTTCACGGATCATACGCATTTTGTACAGAATCTGCCCGAACAGGAAGCTGAAACTAAATAGAGCAATCAGGACCGCTCCCTTTGAAAGCCATCCCGCCAATACCGCAGACTGTGCTGTCGCTCTTCCATAGCAAATGACAGCCAGCGGTTTCCCAAGGACAGCCAGAAAAACTACCGCCGGGAAAGAAATCATGGATGTGTTCCGCACTGCCCGGCCCATCCGTTCCCGCATACTGCGGTATTCCTCTCTCTCATAGGCATTGGATATTTTGCTGGTCAATCCGTGTACAAACAGACTGGAAATCGCCGCACATATACCCAAAAGCGGTGCAAATTTGCCGTAGTAGCACCCCCACTGGACTGTACGCACATTCCCCTTCTCCGTCATATTCATACAATGGTTTAAAAAACGCTGATCTACGATCATATACAGGTTTGACAGCACGACAGCTGACGAAAGCGGCATCAGATTGATGAGAAGCATTCTCTGTATTTCAAAGCGTGTCTCCGCACGTCTGCTGTTGTCCTGCCCCGGGCGTCCTTTAAAAGCTCCAGAATAAATCACATAAACCAGAAGCAGATGAAGCAGGGCGATCACCTGGGAAAGAAAAACACCCACCATTGCGCCAAGCGCACCGTAGGCATAACCGTGCGCCTCCACCTGATAAAGAGCGGCGACTTTTTGTCCATAGCCGTAAAAAGCCCTGCCACAGATCAGCGCTCCCGCAAACATAGCGATTTTTTCTATATATTGAGAATGTGCCGTGAGCACACCCATTCCGTAACCGCTAAAATAACCCCTGAAAATACCGATCATCGCCGCGAAAAACACTGAGGGCGCCGCTGCCATCACCGCCATGCGGCTCAGCCGCTCCAAAACCAGAATCTCTGCAATCCAGGAAGAAAATACCAGCAGAAAAAGCGCCATCACCACACCCAGAAACAGATTCATAAAAAATGCGGTCTTAAAAACCTTGTCCGCATTCCGATACCGCTCCCGCTTTACCCGGTAACGGATGATTCCCGACATGGCGCCCGACATACCGTATGATACGACCAGTGTAGTCAATACAAACAATTCAAAAGCCGGAGCAAAAAGTCCCAAGCCTTCGTCCCCGATCACCCTTGAAAGGGGAATCCGAAGAAAAAAGAGCAGCATATAAGAAATGATCCCCGCTGAGAGAACAATCCTGTTTTTCAGATTTTTTGTCATCCATTGTATATTCATTCTTACCTCAATATATTTGTGTTACCTTTCATCTCTTGTAATCTGAAGATTCTGCAGCACACGCTCCTGCTTTTCCTCCATCACGGCAGCCTCTTCCGCTTCCATATGGTCGTAGCCGCACAGATGATACATACTATGGGCCAGAAGAAAGGCAAATTCCCTGCGTTCGCTATGTCCGTACGCCTCCGCCTGCTCCTTCACCCGCGCCGCATTCACAATAATGTCGCCCAGAACCAGCTCTCCGCTGTCCGGGTCAAAGCAGTCCGCTTCCTGTTCCTCCGCATCGGAAAAGTCGCCCGGCATCTCAAATTCCAGATTTGGAAAAGAGAGCACGTCCGTCTCTGAATCTATATTTCTGTACGCTTTATTGTACGCCCTTATGCCCGCAGCGTCTGTCAGTAAAAGGTTTACCGTGGCTTCATAAGGGCAGTTTTCGCTGTCAAGAACAGCCGCCATGACAAGGTCAAGCAATTCCTTCTCGCTGAAAGAAAAAGTCTGCTCCGTCTCATGCTCAACGTAAGAAGTCATAGTATAGCTTCTCCTTGATAAATATTTTTTTCATCTCACAGATCTGTCTTAAGGTAATCTCATTTCCCCAAAGCTCGTCCGTCTCAAATTTCTTTTTGAAGACGGTGTCAATCAACTGCTCATAGTCCAGTTCCGCCTTGGGATCTTTCGCAAACAGATACAGAATGGAAGAAACAATACAGTCCGCAAGCAGGACAACGATCGTCTCCTTGGAGACAATCTTTGCATCCGGATCCACATATTCTTTCAAAACCTGTTTTGTCTTCGGCGGGAAATGATATTTCTCACAGACTGCGGACACATTTTCCCATGTGTTTTCCCCGGTCAGCTTTCCGATTCTGTGATAATATCCGCACGCTTTCACCGCCGCATCGTCGATGCCAAGGCTTCGGGCAACCTTATCTCCCAGATAGGCGGTGTGAATGGCGTGATAATACTCCTCCTTGGAAAACTCCTTGAGCTGTACCAGCAGAGGGCACTCCGGGTCATTAATCTCCATGTACTTATCCCGGTACCTGTGAATCACCGTAGAACTGACCATCTTCAGACTGACCAGAAGCAGAATACAGCACACCATCAGATTGATGCCGGGTATCATAAACTGGGCCAGGGAAAGCCGCTCCTCCGCAAAAAGGATTACATTCGCCGTCAGGCTAAGCGCAAGAACCAGCAGGGAAATTAACATCGGAATCCCCACCCGGAACTCCTCATCCAGTGTGGCAAACACCAGTATCCCGGCCATGCCGCTGATAAAATAGAGCCAGAAGATCGCATAATCACAGCCTGCAAAATTCACGGCAAGAAGCAGGCACAGGCTTCCCGACACAAGTCCCGTCATGCCGTTTGAAAATACGCCAAGCAGCACAAAGAGTACCAGAAAAGGCCATCCCGTAACGGGAAGAAACGGCAGAAACACCGACGACACCAGGCTTGCCAGATAGGTAAGGGCAAATCTTCCATAATGCCCCTCATTCCGATAGACAAAAAAACCGTTTGTCTCACTCATCACATAGGAAAAAATGACAATCCCGCTCCCGGCGAGAATCATAACGACATTTCGGATCATCTGGTCTGTATGGCTGCGGTAAAATACACTGCCGGCCCATGCAATTACACCTGCCAGGGCAAACATAAACATAAAAACCACGATTCTTTTTATCATATTGCTGTTTTTTTGAAGATTACTATTATTTTCCACGCCTGTAATTCCTGTTTCCTATTTTTTGCTCACTGCGTCGTTTTTCTTTTGCTTCGTAGTCATCATAGGCCTTCACGATCCGCTGGACAAGCGGATGTCTGACCACGTCCTTACTGCTCAAGCTGCAGAAAGAAATATCCTCTACTTTCGACAACACCCTCACTGCCACATCAAGCCCGGATTTTATATCCGGTGCCAGATCTTTCTGGGAAGCGTCCCCGGTAACCACCACCTTGGAGCCGAACCCGATTCTTGTCAAGAACATTTTCATCTGCGCCGGGGTCGTGTTCTGCGCCTCATCCAGAATAATGTAGGCATTATCCAGCGTCCGTCCACGCATATATGCCAGGGGCGCCACCTCAATCAGCCCCTTTTCCATGTTCCTCGTAAAACTTTCCGCGCCCATAATCTGATAAAGCGCATCGTAGAGCGGCCGCAGATATGGATCTACCTTGCTCTGCAGATCGCCGGGAAGAAATCCAAGCTTCTCTCCCGCCTCAATAGCCGGCCTTGTTAAAATAATGCGGCTCACCTCGTTGTTCTTAAAAGCAGTCACCGCCATCGCCATCGCCAGATAGGTCTTGCCCGTACCGGCAGGTCCCACCCCGAAAACAATCATATGGTCACGCATGGCGTCCACATACTGTTTCTGCCCCAGAGTCTTTGGCTTAACCGGCTTACCGCTTACGGTATGGCAGATACAGTCGCTATCCATAGCAAGCAGCATGTCCTCCTTATGCTCCTTACCAAGTTCAATGGCATAATCCACACTCTGTTCCTCCAAAATCGCACCTCTCTTTGACAGGGCCAGCAGTTCGTTCACAATCCTGGCTGCCTGCTCTACCTCTTCACGCGCCCCGGATATCCGAACGGCGCCGTCCCTGTCTACGATCATCACTTTCAAGTCATTCTCGATTCTCTTGATATGGGAGTCAAACTCCCCGAAAAGATTCCGCATGTGCTCCATTGGCACATCAATACTGACTGTAAACGCGTCCATTCCCTGCCTTTCAAAAATCACAGCCTGCGTTAATCTGTCTGTTCCTCTTCCTCCGAAGCTTCTTCTTCCGAAGAGTCATCCACCGGCTCCGTCACGGTCGGCACCAGTTTAACCGCCGATTCTTCCAATTGCATATGGGCATATAACACCCATTTTTTATCATTCTTTTTTATTGTAACATTTTTTTCTGCAATTTGTACCCCCTTTTCATTTAAAGTTGCGATAATTTTTCGCCACCGTTCCTGCAGGAGTGTCTTCATCTCCTCATCCGTATGCATTTTCGGTACAATTTCATATTCCTGTACCGTTCTTTTCCCGTAATAGAGAGGAAGATAGAGATGATCCAGAAGCTGCACCTGCTTTTTCTCCTCACTGGCATCGTAAAATGTGTAAGGAACCTTGCCAAGACGAAAAACAATTTCCTTTTCTCCTGTACTTATTACAGGAATCTCAATAGTCTCCCCCGTATAACATTTTTCATCATAAGCTATCTCCTCCTCCAGTGAAAGATTTCGGTCATAAGCCAGGGTAATGTCCGCATCAGCCTCCACATACTGGTATTTGCGCACGGTGGTATCCTCGTTGTAGACGGGAACCGCGCCGCTCACCAGCACATCCCCTTTCTCCACACTGTCCCCGCAGGCCACCTGCGGCACACCGCTTCTCGTGATGATATAAGTCACCACGCCCGCTTTCTCAGCCACCAGATCCATGCCTTTATCTGATGCGGCCTTATTACGGTCATCATAGACTGGCATCTCGTTCTCCTTTATATGGATCAGAAGCGTGGTTCCCCGAAGCTGTACAGAGGTCCATGTAATCAGATCATAATCCTCCCTGAGCGCCTGCTCCAGTTCCTCAATCTCCAGCTCACTCTTTTTCATTGCCGTATGTACGCCCCGCTCTTCCAGATAATCCATCAGCACGTCTTCCGTCAGGGCAAAATTCCCCTCAATCCGAATATCCCAGATAAAGCGGGACGCCAGACACCAGAAGAGAATGCAGCACACAAGCCCAGCGACAAACAGTTTTCTTCTGCACATTTTTGACACAAAAAAAGGCAGGCCGTATTTACCAAGAACAGCCGCCCTCGTCCCTGTTTTTTTCAGGAGAGGCTTCAAGGCAAAAAAACCCGCTATGCTGATGTGCATCGTATGGTAATCGCCATGATCCTCTATATTCCAGACCAGAACATCGTGATTGCCGCAAAGATTTAAAAGACGCTCCACAGAATAGCCCCACACTTTAACGGTCACATACCCTCTTAAATACTGGATCCAATGAAGCATATATTTTCCCCTGCACTGTGCGCTCAGATATAGCGGAGCGCATCGATCTTTCCGCTGATTTTCATGTCTTCATTGGTATAATAGTCTATGGAAAGGCTGCTCCCCTCAAAGCAGATCTTAGCGTTCTTGCCCTGCAGCACAATAGACTCGGTCGTGTATTCCAATATCCCCTTATAATTTTCGATAAAAGCCTCGCGGTTCCCCGTAATCGTCACAATAGCCGCTCCCAGCATAGTATCCTTTGGTAGCTTGAGGGATTCCACGATAAGCTCCTTCGATCTGGTAAACGGCGAAAATGGTTGGCGTCTGTTCTCTCTTCTCATGTTACACTATATGTGCCCAACTGTGTATTCATTCCCATAAATGCCGCAGTCTGCGGAGAGTGCCCGTACTTTGGGCATTCTCCTGCGTGAGACTTAGAACTTCCCACGCTATTTATGATACGGTTCCCCGTTTATGATCCGAAACGCCCGGTAAATCTGCTCCAACAAAACAACCCGCATCAACTGGTGCGGGAATGTCATATCCGAGAAGCTGACCGGCAGATCAGCCCTCTCCTTTATCGCATGGTGCAGACCGAGAGAACCGCCGATCACAAAGGCTATATGTCCTACACCGCCTACTCCCAGCCGCCCTATCTTAGATGCAAAGGCTTCGGAAGTAAACTTCCGCCCTTCGATCTCCAGCGTCACCACATAGGCGCCTTCCGGCAAAAGCTTGAGGATGCGTTCCCCCTCCCTTTGCAGAATCTGTTCCTGCTGGATTTCCGATGCTTTGTCCGGCGTTTTTTCATCGGCAGCTTCGCGGATCTCCAGTTTACAGTAGCGTCCCAGCCGTTTTTCATACTCGGACACCGCCTCGCGGAAAAATTTTTCCTTCAGTTTACCGACTGTGATTACCGTTATCTTCATACATTTCCTGATAATACCCGTCCACAAAATCGTCCACAAACGCCTCATCCAGATTCATAAACTTATCGTCAATGGCCGCCCGCATCCGCTCTGTGCGCCTGTAGTATTTTTCCTCCTCCGTCAGCTCCTCAAGCTGCTCTCCCTCTTCCAGAATTTCTGCGTCTATGGCGAAACGATCCAGATTTTCCTGGCACCACCTGGCAATCTCCGAGCGCAGGGAGTTCTCTGATTTCGCTTTTACCAAAAGCAGTTTGGAATCCCGCATGGACACAAAGCCAAACACGATAAAAAGAACAAACATCGCGCCCATAACGCCGCAGACCAGATATTTGGTAATCCCCGCATTTCTGTAAACCGGTATCACATTGAAAAAAATCAGTAACACCGCAAGGAAACCTACTCCGCCGACCGCCAGAAGTGTGTATGCAGAGGATTTGTTATCCTCTGCCTTTGCTTCGCTGCTCTGATATTGGGGCATAGACACACCCTCCTTATCTTACGAATTGGAAAATCTGCACACAAAAACATCTGTACGGTTCTATTTTATTATCCTTTTGTACAAATTGCAACTATTTTAAGAGTTCTCTGATGCCCTGATTCTTATTTTCCGACTTGTCTATGTCCAGGCAGACGGAATGGTCGTCCCGGTAACGCCACACAGAGCACTCGCCTATGGCGCTCATATCCCGCCACAGTTTGAATACGCCTTCCTCTGCGATACCGTCCCACTCCTGCACATTGCCGATATAGTCCACGGTATTGGCATACAGATCCCCGTCGTAAAGACCGTTCCTAAAAGAGCCCACCACATTCTGCAAAATCCTGCCCTGTGTCGGCGCAAGTTTTGAGATGTCCACGTCATAGTGCTCCGCCCCCTGGCCGTTAGGCAGATTGCCGGCCCACTCCCCCGAATAGCTGTGGGACATATAAATTCCCATAGCATTCGTCTTGTTCTTCTGATTGATGTAAAATCGGAACCAGGTACCCTTGCCGCTTCTCACCCCGTGGCTCCACTCTCCGAAATAGTAGCTGTTCTTTTCATAGATGGCAAGCCCTGTGCCGTGGGGTTTCCCTTCGCTGTTCACATCACCCTGGTAATAGTAATCCCCGCTTCCTTCAAGCCCTTTGGAGAGTTTCACATAACGTTTCAGATGAGCCAGATCCCAGATGGCATCCTGGTTGTTGTCCGCAAAAAAGGGATAGGCTTCCTTTAAAATATATTCTTTCGTGTACGCCTCATCGTTCTCGTCCTCGATATCTACCACGATGGCCGTTTTCTCATTGTCGGCAGAAACCAGCTCGTCCTCTTCCTCCGGCTCCTCCTCTTCCTCCTCGGTTTCTTCGGGCAGCGGCTCAACTGCCGCAGGCTTCTCCTCGTCCTCTTCCAGAACCTGTTCTTCCAGATCCTGCTGTTCTTTTGCGTAGTCTGTAATGCTCTGCTGGAGATCCTGGTCCGTCTTATCCCGGCTGTTCTTCCGATTGCTGGCCACTATGGTGAGCAGCACGAGAATGCAGATCAGAAGAACGGCAATCACTCCCAGAAGAATTTTTGTCATTATTGGTTTTTGCAGAAAACTCTGTTCCTCTTCTTCACGTTCTCTCCACTTCTTTTCATTGTCTGGATCAGTCAATTTCATGTATTCTCCACACCTTTCTGCTTTTGGCGGCCTGTTTTCCTGTCCTGCCTCCATCATAACGGATATTCTTAAAGATTCTGTGTCGTAAATTATTAAGAATTCCTTAGAAAAAATCTGCCCGTCACATTCCGACAGGCAGATTGCATACCATAGTCTCTATTTCGAAAGATACTCGTTGATTCCCTTTGCAGCCGCTTTTCCGGCTCCCATAGCAAGAATTACGGTGGCCGCGCCTGTTACCGCATCACCGCCCGCATAGACGCCCTCTTTCGTGGTTGCGCCGAAGTCCTCCTCCGCCACGATACATTTGTACTTATTTACCTCAAGTCCCTCTGTGGTGGACGAAATCAGCGGATTCGGGGACGTGCCGAGCGACATAATAACCGTATCCACCTCCATCAGAAACTCAGATCCCTCGATCACCACCGGACGGCGTCTGCCGGACGCATCAGGCTCACCCAGCTCCATGCGCACACACTTGATGCCGGAAACCCAGCCGTTTTCGTCCGAAAGAATTTCTGTCGGATTGGTCAGAAGGTCAAAGATGATTCCCTCCTCTTTTGCATGGTGTACTTCCTCCACACGTGCGGGCAGTTCTTCCTCGCTCCTGCGGTACACAATATGTACCTCCGCGCCAAGACGGAGTGCGGTTCTCGCAGCGTCCATCGCCACGTTTCCGCCGCCCACAACAGCCACCTTCTTCCCGGGCATAATGGGTGTATTGGAAGTCTCGTCAAAGGCTTTCATCAGATTGCTTCTGGTCAGATATTCATTGGCGGAGAATACGCCAAGCGCCTGTTCTCCGGGAATCCCCATGAATTTCGGGAGACCCGCTCCGGAACCGATAAACACGGCATCAAATCCTTCGTCCTCCATCAGCTCGTCGATGGTGACGGATTTTCCCACTACCACATTGGTCTCTATCTTCACGCCAAGGCTCTTCACATTCTCAATTTCCTTCGCCACAACTGCCTGCTTCGGCAGTCGAAACTCCGGGATACCGTATACAAGCACGCCGCCGGGTTCATGGAGCGCCTCAAAAATCGTCACTTCATAGCCCATCTTTGCCAGATCGCCCGCACAGGTTAACCCGGCAGGGCCGGAACCGATGACTGCCACCTTTTTATTTTTCTTTTCCGCAGCGCCCTCAGGCTTCACGCCGTTCTCTCTGGCCCAGTCAGCCACGAAACGCTCCAGCTTGCCGATGGAGACAGGCTCTCCCTTAATGCCGCGGATACATTTTCCCTCGCACTGGCTCTCCTGCGGGCACACACGGCCGCAGACAGCGGGCAGGGCGGAGGATTCGCTGATAACCTGATAGGCAGCGGCGATGTCGCCCTCCTTCACCTTCTCTATAAAACCGGGAATGTCGATGGCTACGGGACATCCCTTAATGCACTGTGCATTTTTACAGTTGATGCAGCGGGTCGCCTCGCACATCGCTTCCTCTTTGTCATAGCCGAGACATACTTCCTCGAAATTCGCTGCACGCACTTTCGCGTCCTGCTCACGGACAGGAACTTTTTTTAACACATCTGCCTGCATCATCTATCACCTCCACAGTTCCCGCACCCGCCGTGATGCGTATCTCCCTCTTTCGCCCTTAAGTAATCTCTTCCTTCTTTTGTCTTATACATCTGCTGACGCTTCATCGCCTGATCGAAATCTACTTTGTGGCCGTCAAACTCAGGGCCGTCCACGCAGGCAAATTTCACTTCCCCGTCAACAGTCAGGCGGCAGGCGCCGCACATGCCTGTGCCGTCCACCATAATGGGGTTCATGCTGACAACGGTGGGAAGGTCATATTTTTTCGTGGTCAGGCAGACAAACTTCATCATAATCATAGGACCGATCGCCACGCATACGTCGTAAGATTTTCCTTCGGATTCGATCAGATCCTCTATCACCTTCGTCACCATGCCGCTTCTGCCGTAAGAGCCGTCATCGGTGGTGACATAGAGATTCCCGGCCACTGTCTTCATCTCCTCCTCCATAATGAGCAGATCCCTCGTCTTCGCGCCAACGATCACGTCCGCGTCAATCCCTCTCTCATGCATCCACTTTACCTGCGGATAGACGGGCGCGGTGCCAAGTCCCCCGGCAACAAAGAGAATCTTTTTCTCTTTGAGCGTCTGGACATCTTCCTCCACAAACTCGGAAGGACAGCCAAGCGGCCCAACAAAGTCCTGGAAACTGTCTCCCGTCTTTAAATGTCTCATCATTTCCGTAGCTGCTCCCACCACCTGAAATACAATGGTGACGGTTCCCTTTTCCCGGTCATAATCGCAGATGGTAAGGGGAATCCGCTCTCCCTCCGCATCCATTCTGACGATGACAAACTGTCCCGGCTGACAGGATTTCGCCACACGGGGCGCTTCCACATCCATGAGATAGATATTCGCTGCCAGTTCTTCTGCTCTTATAATTCTGTACATCTCAACACTCCTTCTTGTAACTGTCCAATACCTTCACATTCTTATCCTTTTATCCGAACTATTCCATAATAGCGAAAGTCATCTGTTTTTGCAAGACATAATATTTGGCACGCTGTTTTTATATCACATTCGCCATAAATTCTCCGTTCTCGTCATAACCAAGCTGCGCCGCCGTACCTTCATAAACCTGCACCAGAAAGACTTTATCTGTACGGCTCAACAGCCCCGTGCCGTCGTCATAATACTCGTTGATGGTATAATAATCTTCCTCACCAACCCGGAGCACAGAACTGAACTGATAGCTCAAAATGCCGCTCTGTCTGGGATTTTTCCCCGCCGCATCATCCAGATATCCGGTCTCCACCAGGCGATTGACCAGATTGGTCACGGCAGTGTCCGGCGCAATGGCTCCCCGCAGTCTGAGCGTGAAGGTACGCGTCGTCACCTCACTGGCAATCCCCTCACTGCTGATATTTACAAACTTAAACAATGTCTTTCCGAGGGGCATGGGAATCGGTCCTGTATAAGGCACGCTGTCTGCGGTAGGCTCCGACTCATCCGTAGTATAGAACGTTTTACAGCTCTCCGCCGGTTCCACAGCGATCATGGTAGCCTCCGTATATTCACCGCTGTAAAGCTCCACCACCGGCGCATTTGGCACCGCAAGATTAATCACATAAGTCTTTGTGACCACATCGCTCTCAATACCATAATCATTGACAAAAAAAGCGCTGACTGTATACTCCCCCGTTTCCAGAAAGAGCGGCGACGTATAGATCTGGCTGTCCTTATTTGGTTTTGAGCCGTCCAGCGTGTAGTAGATCGTCCCCGCCGTGTTGGAACTCAGTTTCAGCGGGATCACCTCCGCATAGCTTCCCTCCACATAGCTGAATTCCGGCTCCATGGCCAGATAGCTCTGGAACCTGCTCACAATCCGCTCATTTTCACAGGATGACAACAGCTCGTTAATCAGCCCGTATTCTTTCTGATTGGCATAGATCGTGACAATCTTCCCGTATGCCTCCTCCACATCCTCCATGGAATACCTTGGTGAGGACTCCTTATCTATAATTTTCATAAGTGCTGACAGCGCGTAGTTATCCATCTGCTGCAGATAGTAATAATCCGCCTCCAGAAAGAGAATCCTCGCCTCCTCCGGGTAATCCGCGTAGGCCGCCTCCAGACAGGCTATCGCCTCACTGTAAGCCCCCTTTTCTGCAAAGGCAGCCGCCCTATCAATCTGGTAATCCACCGTATGGATATGATAGGCATAGAGGGCATAAGAAATAAGCGCTGCGAGAACAAGGATTGCCAGAGAGAGAATCACCTGCGGTTTCCGGCTTCTCCCCCATACTCTGGCGTCTGTCTCCGCCTCACTTTCGATCTCATCCACACCATCCGTCTCCTCCTGCTCGGAAACCAGCGTGGAAAGCGTCTCCGTTATGCTGTTTTCTATTTCGGGTTCGAAATCCGGCACGATCTGGATCTCCTCTCCGCACTTTTCGCAGAGCAGACAGCCGTCCGGCATTTCATGTCCACAATGAGGACACTTCATAGGCCGTTTCCTTCTTTGCTATCATTAACGTTCAGCCAACGCCTACCTGTGGTCTGGCTGAACTGTTGCACAACAGTTATACATAAGCATGGCGATGGTCATCGGTCCGACACCGCCGGGCACCGGAGTAATCGCGCTGCAGACCGGCGCCACATCCTCATAATCCACATCCCCGCACAGTTTATTGTTTTCATTTCGGTGAATGCCCACGTCGATCACCACCGCGCCTTCTTTCACATACTCTCTGGTAATCATTTTCGGCTTTCCGACCGCCACCACGAGTATGTCGGCGCGCTTCGCCACTTCCTTCAAGTCTTTGGTCCGGGAATGGGCCACCGTCACCGTACCATTCTCCCTAAGCAGCAAAAGCGACATCGGCTTGCCGACAATATTGCTTCTGCCGATCACCACGCATTCTTTTCCGGCAATCTCTATTCCCGACCGCTTCAAAAGCTGGATAATCCCTGCAGGCGTGCAGGAAACAAAACCCGGCTGTCCGATGCAGAGCGCGCCCACACTCTGGGGATGAAAACCGTCCACATCCTTTTTCGGGTCAATGGCCCGGATCACTGCGTCCTCATCAATATGCGCTGGCAGGGGAAGCTGTACCAGAATGCCGCTCACCTCATCTTTGGCATTCAATTCACCGATCAGGGAAAGCAGCTCTTCCTGGGTCGTCTCCTCCGCAAGCTCATATGCCAGGGAATCAATCCCCACATAGGCACAGGCTTTCTTCTTATTTCCCACATAAACGCTGGATGCGGGGTCATTCCCCACCTGTATCACTGCCAGGCAGACCTTTTTCCCCTGCGTGCTAAGCGCCGCAACCTGTTCCTTCACTTCATCTTTGATCTGTGCCGAAATGGCTTTTCCATCTATAATCTGTGGCATTTTTTATCACCCTTTCTTTCCGCAATTTCAAATCCATGCTAAAACAGCCCTACAATCTTCCCGTCATCGTCCACATCGATCCGATAGGCAGCCGGGGCCTTGGGCAGTCCCGGCATGGTCATCACATCTCCTGTCAGCGCCACGACAAAACCTGCTCCCGCCGACACGTAGACCTCGCGCACATGCATTTCAAAGCCGATCGGGCGGCCCAGAAGTTTCGGATCATCCGAGAGCGAATACTGCGTCTTGGCGATACAGACAGGCAGTCTCCCGAATCCGGCCGTTTCCAATCTCTCCAACTGTTTTTTCGCCGATGCAGTGTAAGTTACACCGCCTGCCCCATAGATTTCTGACGCGACGGTGTGAATTTTGTCCGTCAAGGACAAATCATCCTCATAGAGCGGCGCAAAAAGACTCACCTTGTTCTCCAGCGTATCCAGCACCTTCCCCGCCAAAGCTTCTCCGCCTTCTCCGCCTTTCTCCCATACTTCCGCAAGGGAGAACTCGCAGTTCCTGTCCTCACAGAAATGCTTCACATAATCGATTTCCTCCTGCGTGTCCGAAGCAAATGCGTTCAATGCAACCACAACGGGCACCCCGTATTTATGGATATTCGAGATATGCTTCTCCAGATTCACAATGCCTGCCTGCAAGGCTTTCATGTCCTTCCTGGACAAGTCTTCCCTGGCTGCACCGCCGTTATATTTCAGCGCCCTCACGGTAGCCACAAGCACCACAGCATCCGGCTTTAAATCGGCCATACGGCACTTGATATCGAAAAATTTCTCCGCGCCCAGATCTGCGCCGAATCCGGCCTCCGTAATGACATAATCCGCCATTTTGAGCGCAGTCTTCGTGGCCATCACGGAATTGCAGCCGTGGGCAATATTTGCGAAAGGCCCCCCGTGCACAAGGGCCGGCGTATGCTCTAACGTCTGGATCAGGTTCGGTTTCATGGCATCCTTTAACAGCGCAGCCATGGCGCCCACCGCCTGCAGATCCTCTGCCGTCACCGGATTGCCGGAATCATCATAAGCCACAATAATACGCGCAAGACGCTCCTTCAAATCCTTAAAATCTACCGCCAGACAGAGAATCGCCATAATCTCGGAAGCCACCGTGATGATGAAATGATCCTCACGTACCATGCCGTTGGCCTTGCCGCCCATACCGATCACGATATTGCGCAGCGCCCTGTCATTCATGTCCAGGCATCTCTTCCAGATAATCTGTCTTGTATCTATACGCAGCAGATTTCCCTGCTGGATGTGATTGTCCAAAAGCGCCGCCAGCAGATTGTTGGCGGATGTGATTGCGTGAAAGTCTCCCGTAAAATGGAGGTTTAAATCCTCCATCGGCACCACCTGGGAATAACCGCCTCCGGCTGCACCGCCTTTGATGCCAAAGCAGGGTCCCAGAGAAGGCTCCCGCAAGGCAATTACAGCCTTTTTTCCGAGTCTGGAAAAGGCCTGCCCCAATCCGACCGTAACCGTGGTCTTTCCTTCCCCTGCCGGGGTTGGATTGATGGCCGTCACCAGAATCAGCTTTCCCTCCGGGTTCTTCCCGATTTTCTCTATGTATTCTTCCGAAAGCTTTGCCTTATATCTGCCGTAAACTTCCAGATCATCCTGTTCGATACCGATCTGCCGCGCCACCTCCGTAATCGGGGTAAGCTCCGCCGCCTGGGCGATCTCTATATCTGTCTTCATATACCTCTCCTTTCAGAAGCCTGCGCGAAGAATACCACATTTCAAGTATCCTCACTCACCTCCGAGAATCTGTTCAAACTCCGCCGCGCTCATCAAAATCTTGCGCGGCTTGGTTCCCTCTTCCTCGCCTACAACCCCTGCGTCGCAAAGCTGATCCATAATGCGTGCGGCTCGGTTAAAGCCAATTTTAAACATACGCTGCAGCATGCCGATGGACGCCTTATCCTTTTCAATGATAAACCGGCCGGCCTCCGCAAAATATTCGTCGTACGCGGAATCCGCATCTCCGGCTCCGCCTGATGCGCCTGTCTGGCCCGACTCTACAGCTATACTGTTGATCTGTTCTTCCACCGCCTCATCAGCAGAACTCTCGGGCGCATAGTTCTTCAAAAACTCTACCACGTTCGATACTTCATCATCCGAGACAAAAGGCCCCTGCATGCGGGCGGGTTTCGGATATCCCTGCGGATAAAAGAGCATGTCGCCCTTTCCCAGAAGCTTTTCCGCCCCAACCATATCCAGAATGGTGCGTGAATCCACACCGCTGGACACCGCAAAGGCCACGCGGCTTGGCATATTCGCCTTAATCAGCCCAGTGATGACATCCACAGAGGGACGCTGTGTAGCAATGATCAGGTGGATGCCGCATGCTCTCGCAAGCTGTGCCAGACGGCAGATGGATTCCTCCACCTCTCCCGGTGACACCATCATCAGATCAGCCAGCTCGTCCACAATAATCAGAATCTGAGGCATCTTTTCCGGTGCATCGGGATCTCCAGAAGCCTGCATGTTCTCCACTTTTTTATTATAACCCTTTAAATCTCTGACATTGAAATCCGCAAACTTTTTATAGCGGTTGGTCATTTCCGCCACGCCCCAGTGCAGGGCCGCCGCCGCCTTCTTCGGGTCTGTCACTACCGGAAGCATCAGATGGGGAATACCATTGTATACGCTAAGTTCCACCACCTTAGGGTCAATCATAATCAGTTTTACATCCTTCGGATGCGCCTTAAACAATATCCCCATAATAATGGTGTTGATGCAGACGGACTTACCAGACCCGGTTGCCCCCGCGATCAAAAGATGGGGCATTTTCGCTATATCTGCAAGCACAGTCTTTCCGGCAATGTCCTTTCCCACCGCAAAGATCAGGTTTGCCTGAAACTTTTCAAATTCCGGAGACTCTACCAGATCCCGGAAAGGCACCGCTGTATTTTCCTTATTCGGCACCTCAATACCCACCGCCGCTTTTCCGGGAATGGGCGCTTCGATACGGATATCCGTAGCCGCCAGATTCAGCTTGATATCGTCGGCAAGCCCGACAATCTTGCTGACCTTAACGCCCTGTTCAGGCTGCAGTTCATAGCGGGTAACAGACGGTCCCCTGCTGTACTGCGTGACACTCACCTTCACTCCAAAATTGCCGAGAATCTGTTCCAGGCGCACAGCCGTCTCCTTAAGCTCCCTGTCGGAATCTGTTCCCTTCTTTTTTTTCTGCGGCGCCAGAAGATCCGGCGTAGGAAAACGATAATGATCCTTCCCGCTCTTTCCGGCAGAGGCTGCAGGCCGCTCGGGCTGCTTTGCCGGGCTGCTTACCGCCGATACGCGTTCCCTTCCGGGCGTTGGCGCTATCTGATTGCCCGTCATCGGCTGATAGGAATCCATGGGCTTCTTTGCCTGTATCGGCACTGCGGCCGGTTCCGGCTCCTGTTCCGGCTCTTCCTCCTCCATGTGGATCTCACTCAGCGCGTCAGATTCCTGTTCTATGTAATGATACGAATGCTTTTCCCGTTCTCTTACAGGAGGCAGATCCTCCGCATCCTCCTCTTCATAAGTAAGCGTAATTTCATGGATATCGTCCCGTACTTTTTCAGCCGCCACTTTTTCCGGCTCCCTGCCAAGGGCGGTATCCAGCATGACGCCGGACACTTTCTTGTCCATGCGCAGAAGCCTTTCGTTTTCCAGTTCTTCTTCCCGCTGTCTGCGTTCCCTGGCCTCCCGCTCCCGCCTTTCAGAAAGAGCCTCCCGCCGCCTTTCCGCCCGCTCCCTGCGGTAGGCTGCGTCCTCCCTGGATCGTTCGTATACCTTCCTCCCGCCGGCCGCCACACCGCCGATAAAGGACTTCTCCGTGACGATCACCAGACAAATGATACCCAACACCAAAATGAGAAGCACCGTGCCAACCGTACCGAGAAACTTACAGGACAGGTAGGCAAGCGATCCGGCCAATATGCCGCCCCCTTTATGTCCCTCACTGCAACGGGCATAAATCTCAGCGATCTGATAGCGCTCCGCCCCGGCGGGATTTATGCTGAAAAACTCAAAGCTCATGCCCAAAAGAAGGACGAACAGGATGCCTGCCGCCAGTTTTCTCGTCGCGATATGATTTCCCGCATTTAACATGCCAAAAGCAATCATCAGAAAAATAATGACGGGCGCCACATAGGCAAGCAGCCCAAAAACGCCGAACATCACACTGCTGACCACACTGCCAAACTTGCCCGCCAGCCCAAAATTACATAAAAATAGAAAAAGGGCGAGAGCCGCCAGTACGATCAGCAAAATTTCATTTCTGACTGCCGGATCCATGGGCGCATCCTGTCTTACGTTTCGATTATTTGTCCGGGAGCCGGCTTTGTTTGTTCTGCCCGCACTTGTATTTTTTTTCTTCGTGGATGACCCTCTCGTACTCTGAGCCGCCATGACTGCCTCCCACATGTATATAAAATTAGTGACAATTCCGTACTTTTGAAACAGTTACCTAAAAATCCTATACTAGTATAGCATTTTCATTTTGTCTTGTCATCCCTTATTTTGTATCTGCTCTTTTCTTTTCTACCATATCATGGAGCTTTTCAACCGCGTCTCTGATACCACCCACTTCACATATGATACCTTCCTCAACGGCTTCCCTTCCAACAAGCACCGTGCCCACATCTTTTGTCAGCATACCCGTCTCCATCATCAGTTCCTCCAGACGGGACTTTGGAATCCTGCAGTGCTCACATACAAAGCCCGTGATACGGTTCTGGATCTGCTTAAAATAGTCGAAAGTCTGTTGTACGCCAATCACCATGCCGCTTAAACGCACCGGGTGGATCACCATCGTTCCCGTCGGAACGATATAGGAGTAGTCCGTGCTCACCGCAATCGGTACCCCGATGGAATGGCTTCCGCCAAGCACCAGGGATACCGTCGGCTTGCTCAGTGACGCAATCATCTCCGCAATGGCAAGTCCTGCCTCCACGTCCCCGCCCATGGTATTAAGAAGAATCAAAACCCCATCCACTTCTCCACTGTCCTCAATCGCCGCAAGCTGTGGCAGGATATGCTCGTATTTGGTTGTTTTTGAATTGCTGCTTAAATTGTCATGACCCTCGATTTCCCCGATGATCGTGAGCAGATGAATTTTATGGTGCTGTGCATTCTCGTCGAGCGTCACCTGTCCAACCTTCTCAATCCGCTCGTCCTTCTGCTTCTCATTCTCCCGCTTTTTTTCCTTTTCGTTTTCGTCCTTATTCTGGTTATCCTTGCTTTTTGTGTTCTTACTGTTTCCCATATATGTGCTCTCCCTTCTCTGATTTCCGTGCATATGAAGAATGACACAAAAAAGAGAACCTTTTTTCGGTTCTCTCCTAGTATCGCTTTATTTCAAAAAATATATACCTTCTATCTGTCAAAATCATCCCCGGCCGTAATTTCTATCTGATAGTGCATATCTGCCTCCGGTACCTCATAATCATAATCCATTTCACGTTTTACATGCTTTTTCGGAAGCGGAAGGGGATTTTCGATGAAACGCGGCTTTTGCGCCGGCGCCAACGCTCCAGATGCAGGAATCGGCGCTGTTGCGGGAATGGGCACTGCGGCCGCGTTGATTTCCTCAATTTTCTCCCGCAGAGCTTCCGCCTGTCCGCCAAACACCACATTCTTTAAACCGAGAGCCGCCAGTACACTCCAGAAAAACTGCACTGCGCCGCCCAGCCCGACAATGCTGAAATCCATCAAAAAGACAGGAGACAGAAGAATGCAGGGCAAAAGCCACAAGGAAAAATCCTGCTCGCGCCCTCCACGGATAAACTCAAATCCCAAAAAAGACGCCAGAAGGAAGAGCACCGAAAAGAAAGGATACGACATCCCGATGACACTGAATATCCTCGCCCCCATGCCCACATTTAAATACGGTGCAATCCATGATATAAGCCCCTGATAGACGCTGACACCACTAAAAGATGCGTCAATTCCAATGGCGCACATAAATCCTGCTACACTGCCTGCCAGTATCAGAAACAGACTGCCAGCCATACGCTTCCGCCCGCCTTCCGCATGCATCTTCCCGGTAAAAAGACCTGCAAGGAACAGAAACAAAATCGCCATACTCATGTCCAGATAACATAAAAATCCCAAACCAATGCCAAGAATGGACGCACGTGCCAAATCACCGGTTCCTCTATTGTTATAAAGTACCGTCTTCACAAAACAGAGAACAAGCCAAAGCCCTGCGAGTAGAATCGCCAGCAGCATACACTCCGGATCAATCACATAAATCTTTCGGATAAACGCGTCAGAAAAAGACAGCAGCAAAAGCACCGTACATGCCGCAAACCGGCCTGCCGCTTTTCTCACGGCCAGATAAGCAAACAGCATGGCAAGCGTCTGCAAAAAAATCTGGAACAGCATAGCCGCCGCCATACTGTTACCAAGAAAGGATAAAACTACCCTGAGTGAGCGCACAAACAAATCACTCAATCCGTGTGTCAGAGCCGGACTGTCTGCTCCCGCTCTCACAACCGCCATCTCATAGTATTCTCCCGGCTCGAAAACAGGCGCGTCCGCATAGATAGACGCCATGAGAAGCCCTTTTTTCAGCCGCAGAAGAAGTCCGAAAACAAAGGATACAGAAACCACAAGGGATTCCGTCATAGCCGCAGTATGGGAGGAAAAGTGATGCTTTTTCCGTATTGCCTGCGAGGACAGCCGGATCCCCGGATAGAGACATAACAGAATCGGAAAAGGCAGAAATGTACCGAGCTTTGCCATCGGCGCTCCCACATAGAAAGCATATATATGGTTTCCCACATAGGCCAGAAGCATTACGCAAATTCCAGCGTAAACCGCCCAGAGCACATAATCAAACCAGGTTTTCCGATAAGTCATAATCCCATCCTTCTCTTCTCACGCGAGACTTTGCGCCAGATCCTCAATAATATCGTCGATATGCTCAATCCCCACAGAAAGTCTGATCAGATCGGGCGCGACCCCTGCCTCTTTCATCTGCTCATCGTTCATCTGTCTGTGTGTATGGCTCGCCGGGTGTAGAACACTTGTTCTTGCATCCGCCACATGTGTTACAATCGCTGCCAGTTTCAGATGATCCATCATACTGGCTGCCGCTTCCCTTCCGCCTTTCAAACCGAAGGAAATCACGCCGCAGCTTCCGTTCGGCATATATTTTTTCGCCAGTTCATAGTATTTGTTCCCGGGCAGTCCCGGATAATTGACCCAGGCCACCTTTTCGTGGGTCTGCAGATATTCGGCACATTTCTGCGCATTGTAGCAGTGTCTCTCCACGCGCAGAGGCAGCGTTTCCAGTCCAACATTCAGCAAAAATGCATTCTGGGGCGACTGGCTGGAACCCAGATCCCTCATCAGCTGGCTTGTGGCTTTTGTGATATAAGCCGCCTTCCCGAATTTCTCCGTGTAGACTATGCCGTGATAAGATTCATCCGGCCTGCACAGCCCGGGAAACTTTTCCGGGTAAGACGCCCAGTCAAAATTGCCGGAATCCACAATACAGCCTCCCAAAGCCATAGCATGTCCGTCCATATATTTTGTGGTGGAATGAGTTACGATATCTGCCCCCCACGCAAACGGATTGCAGTTGATTGGCGTGGCAAACGTATTATCCACAATCAAAGGCACCTGATGGGCGTGGGCCAGCGCCGCGAATTTTTCTATATCGAGCACCACCAGCGCAGGGTTCGCGATGGTCTCCGCAAACACGCATTTGGTGTTCTCCTGAAAGGCTTTTTCCAGTTCCTCCGCCGGCGCGTCGGGATCTACCACGGTGCATTCGATTCCCATCTTCTTCATGGTGCAGGTGATCAGATTAAAGCTGCCGCCGTAGATTGTGGAACTCATCACCACATGGTCGCCCGCTTCGCAGATGTTAAAAATGGCATAATGGTTTGCCGCCTGTCCTGAAGACGTCAGCATGGCCGCTACACCGCCCTCCAGCTCACAGATCTTCTGCGCCACAAAGTCGTTGGTCGGATTCTGTAACCTGGAATAAAAATAACCGCTCTCCTCCAGATCAAAAAGCCGTCCCATCTGTTCTGAATTTTCGTACTTAAACGTCGTGCTCTGGTAGATCGGAAGCACCCGGGCTTCCCCCTTTTTCGGCTTCCAGCCCGACTGGATGCAAATGGTCTCTTTCTTATATGGTTTACTCATTTTATCCTCCGCTGGTGCAATGTCTATCGCGCTTCTTTCCGCGCCGTTACTTTTCGCTCTCGTCCCAGTTATGGTATACCGCCTGCACATCATCGTCATCGTCGAGAAGATCCAGCGTCTTCTGCAGGTTCTTGACCGCACCCTCGTCAGTCAGCTCCACCCACGTCTGCGGAATCATGGTCACCTCGGAGGAAACAGGCATCACACCCGCCTCTTTCAATGCCGCGTCCACACCGCTCCACTGGTCGGGATCCGTATAGACTTCGTAGCTGTCCTCCTCCTCGGAAAAATCCTCCGCGCCTGCGTCCAGAGCGGTCATCATCAGATCGTCCGCATCCATGTCGCACTCTTCCTTGTCGATGATGATAAGGCCTTTCTTGTCAAACATGAAGGAGACGCAGCCCTGTGTGCCGATGCTGCCGTTACCCTTGGTAAAGGCGCTTCTCACGTTGGCGGCTGTACGGTTAATGTTATCCGTCAGCGCATCCACAATAATTGCCACGCCGCTTGGACCATATCCCTCGTAGGTGACATACTTGTAATCCACGTTTCCGCCTTCGCCGGCTGCCTTCTTGATGCCCCTGTCGATGGTATCGTTGGGCATGTTGTTGGCTTTCGCCTTGGCGATCACCTGGGCCAGCTTAAAGTTGTTCGCCGGATCGGGACCGCCCTCCTTCACCGCCACCGCAATTTCCCTGCCGATGATTGTAAAGATTTTCCCTTTCGCCGCATCGTTCTTTTCTTTCTTATGTTTGATATTTGCAAATTTTGAATGTCCTGACATCTCTCTTTGTCCTTTCTTTATGCGTCGTTTTTCTGTACTTTTATGTTTCTTCTCTGTTTTTCCTTGCAGACACGGTCTGGATCATGCGGTCCTTCACTTCCATAATACGGAACGTATATCCCCCGTACTCAAACTCGAAGTCCTCACCCTCCTCGGGGATATGCTCCAGTCGTGAGATCACAAAACCGTTAACCGTGTCGAATGGCTCATCCTCAAAGGAAACCTGCAGTTTTTCCTCCAGTTCCTCCAGCGGCATCATTCCCTGAATCACATAATGATCCGCGCCGCTCTCCCTGATATAAGTTTCGTCCTCGTCATACTCGTCCTGAATATTGCCGACGATCTCCTCCAGAATGTCCTCCAGCGCCACCAGACCTGCCGTCTGTCCGTACTCATCTATGACAATGACCATCTGGATTTTCTCCTTCTGCATCACCTGAAAGAGATCGTTTATCTTTCTTTTCTCGGTGATAAACCGCGGCTCCCGCAGAAGCCCTTTGATTTTTCCGATGGGCCGGCTTCGCATCTTCTCATTCATCTGCATCCGCATCACGTCCTTCAGATGCAGAATGCCGATAATATGGTCTATGGTTTCATCATAGACGGGAAAACGGCTGTTGTGCGCCTCCACAATGAAGGCCGCCGCCTCCTGTAACGTCATGGTGCAGTCTATGGCAATCAGATTGTTGCGGTTAATCATAATATCTTTGGCCTCTTTGTCCCCATACTCAAAGATATTCGTAATCATCTCCGCCTCGCTGGCATGCAGGATTCCCTGCTCATGCCCCACGCTCACCATAGAGAGGATTTCCTCCTCCGTCACATCCTCCCTGTCATCTGCATCCCGCACGCCAAGCAGATGCAATACCATCTTTGACGTGACAAAAATCAGACTGCTGAAGGGGGAAATGATCCGCACATAGTAGTAAAACGGGGTAACCAGCGCAAGGAGCCATTTATCTGGGTGTTTCGCCGCCGCCTTTTTCGGTACCATAACGCCGATTGTCATAATTATGTACAAAAGAAAAGCAGTTACAAGAAACGGCACTGCCAATGCCAGCGTCCGCATCTGCCACCCGGCCGACGCACCAAAGCGGACGCGCACCTGATCCGATATCAGAAACGAAAAATAACTGTTCAGCCGATACAGGATAAATGCCCCCAGCAATAAATTGATGGTCACCACGCCCAGCTGTGTGGCCGTGGCATAGGCCGCGTGCTGTTCCATCATATAAGCCAGCCTGGCCTGCTTCTTTTTTTGTTTTGCCGTCTGCTCTTCGGCTTCCTCTCCGCCTGCTGTGCCGTCCTCTCTGTCCATTCCCCTGCGGTTCTGCATTGCCGTGCTGAAACCGTAAAAAGCCATCTCCAGAATCAGCATGACCACAAACCACAGGATGCCGTTACTGCCCGAGCCTCCGTCTTCCATAGTATTTATTTTTCTCCTTCTTTATAAATAAAATTTGACCTAGATATCATATCAAGTATTGTCCTTTGTGTCAAATCCCCCTCTTATCCTATGTACCCAGTTCCAGACTGATCATCAGACCTTCGTTCACCGCCCGCATGATATCTGAATCCAGATGGCATACCCTGTCTTTGAGCCGCTGCTTATCTATCGTGCGCAGCTGCTCTAAGAGAATCACCGAGTCTTTCACCATATCGTATTTTCCCGCACTCAGTTCTATGTGGGTGGGGAGCTTCGCCTTGTTCATCTTCGATGTGATCGCCGCACAGATCACCGTCGGGCTGTGCCGGTTTCCCACATCGTTCTGTATGATCAGCACCGGGCGCACCCCGCCCTGCTCAGATCCAACTACCGGGCGCAGATCCGCATAATAAATATCTCCTCTTTTCATTTCCTTACACTTCCTTTGACTTTTCACTACTCTCACTGTTTTCCTGTTACCAGCAATAGTATTGCCGTCTTTTTCGGTCGTATACAGGATAATGATGCTTTTTCCGCACGGCGCCTCTACAGGCTCTCCCCGTAATCATCTTTCGCGCAGACAACTCTGCCTTCTTTCACATACACTCTCGGGATCCGCTTCCCGAGACCGCAGGCAAGCTCATAGTTAAATCTTCCCGAAAGTTCCCCGATCTCTTCCATTGTGATCTCATCCGCGCCGTCTGTGCCGATCAGGGTGATTTCCTCCCCCTCATGCGCCTCTGGAATATCCGATATATCCACCATAAACTGATCCATGCAGATTCTCCCCAGGATGGGCGCCCGTTTCCCGCGGATCAGCACGCTGCCCTTATTGGATAAGCTTCTCGGATACCCGTCCCCGTAGCCAACCGGCACAGTGCCAATCCGCATCCGCTCCTTCGACACAAAAGTGCCCCCGTAACTGACGGGCGTTCCCGCATCGATCTCCTTCACATAAACCAGGCGGCTTTTCAGAGAAAGAACAGGACGCAGGGCGAGAATGTCCCTTTTCACTTCCCCGGAAGGGGAAAGGCCGTACATGGTTATGCCCGCGCGCACCAGAGAAAGATTTGCCTGCGTCAGCGTGAGAATTGCCGCGCTGTTGGAACAGTGTTTCAGCGGAATCCGTCTCCCCATCCGCCGCTCCGCCTCCTTCGCAAACGACGTAAACCGTGCAAGCTGCGAAAGAGACGCTTTCTGATCCCTCTCATCAGCCCTCGCAAAATGCGTAAAAATGCCCTCCACCTCAATGTGTGAAAGACTGGAGATCCATTCCATAAAGGCCAGCCCTTCTTCATCCGGCCTGATGCCGATCCGTGACATGCCCGTGTCCACCTTCACGTGCACCGGTGCCTTTTTGTTAAGCCTGGCGGCACAGGCATCCAAAGCCTCCATCGCTTCCTTGCTGAAAACTGCGGGACGGATCTTTTGCAAAATCAGCTTCTCATAAGAATAGGGAAACGTATAGCCCAAAACCAGTACCGGCTTTTCCAGTCCTGCCCGCCGCAGAATAAAGGCCTCTTCCGCCGTGGCCGTCGCATAGCCGAACACATAGGACAGCTTCTCCAATTCCCTGCCGATCGGCACAGCGCCGTGGCCGTAGCCGTCCGTCTTTATCACGCCGATCATCTCCGTCTGCGGTGAAAGCGTTTCGTGCATCCGCTCCATATTGTAAAGAACTGCGGAAAGGTCTACCGCCGCATACACCCTCTGATAGTTTTCCACCATACCGACAAACCCTCCCCTTACTCTATCTTATTCACATCCGGCAAAAACGCCAAAGTCTTGAGACTTCAGCGTCTATGTATTCCCGCCTTCCGGCTCCACGCTCTTTTCCGGCGGTTCTGCCGATTCCGTTTTCTCCCTCTTTTCCGCCGGATTCCCCTGCCCTTCCGGCTGCTTTTCCGGGCTTACCGCCTGCGCGGCAGTCTCTTTTCTGCGGTATTTTTCCTCCGGGTCATACTGCATATCAAAAAGCTCGATCACCTCCGCACCGAAAATATCGTGCATATATGCGTAAAGCCTGTTATTGACTGCCTCTTTTTCCTGCTTGCGCACCACCTTTTTTTTGAGTTCCCGCCGTATGCCGCTGATCCACTCCTCAATCTCCGCAAGCTCCTTTGTATTCTGCTGCAGCTTTCGGTAACAGACATCCATCGTGATGAGCATGAGCTGATTGTTGATCTGGTTGATCTGTCTGGGCAGCTCTACCATCTCCTCTTCGCAGGCGTCCATCTTTTCGTTGCACTCTTCAATGAGACGTTTGTGGTCTGCCATCTCCTTATCCTGTTTTTTCGTAGGATGTTCTCCCATCTCGTCAGCCAGTATCACCACCTCATCCATCAGCTTCTTTTTGAGTTTTTTTACCTCTTTGCTCTCCGTGTTGACCTTCGCCTGCCGTTTTAAGAGATCATTTAAATTCTTTTCCAGCCCTTTCAGTTCCGGGGTAAACTCAGACTGCGTAAAGAGCTTGTGCCACTTATTGTCCAGCGTCAGTATCGGGATTTTCTTTCCCACAAGCGCCGGCTTAAATACCTCATCCGATCTGGCCATAGCCACCACCTCTTTCTGCCTGCCGCATTATGTCGCCTCCTCCGACGAGGAGAGATTGTAGGACAGTTTCATCAAACTGTCTGACAGATGCACGTTTTCTACCTGAATATGTCCCGGAAGACGCAGATCCACATGCGCAAAATTCCAGATACCCTTGATACCGCAGGCGGCAAGCTGCTCGGCCGTCTCCACCGCCGCATTCTTGGGTATGGTAAGCACCGCAATATCAATATTATGATCCCGGATAAAACCCGCCATTTCTTCCATCGGACGCACCGCAATGCTGCGGATCTTTTTCCCGCAGACCTTCGGATCACTGTCAAACAGTCCGCAGAACAGAAAACCCCGCCGTTCAAAATTAGAGTAATTGACGAGCGCCTGCCCCAGATGCCCTGCGCCCACGATAATCAGTCTGTGTTCTCTGTTTAAACCCAGTATCTTTCCGATCTCGTCGTAAAGATGCCCGACATTGTAACCATATCCCTGTTGCCCGAAACCACCGAAGGTATTCAAATCCTGCCTGATCTGTGAAGCCGTCACCTGCATAATATCAGATAGTTCCTGGGAGGAAACACGCTCGATCCCTTCATCCCGGAGTTCTCCCAGATATCGCAGATATCTGGGCAGACGCCCCACAACAGCCTGTGAAATTTCTTTTTCTTCCACGACCATATCCTCCGTTAAATTCTTCTTACATCTTACGCTTATGTTAAATTTTTGTCAATTCCTGCCTGAGGCTCTTACGGTCTCATCCGAAATGCCATATCCCTTAGAAAATGGTCACGTCAATTCATTTAAAAGATTGACAGGGGGCGCCCCGGTCTGTAAACTGAACAATGTATATGATCCAGGAAAGGCCAGGTAAACTTAAGATGATTCTTTCTGTCAGCAATATCCATAAATCATTTAACGAGGTTCCCGTACTCAGGAATGTATCGTTTCACATAGAGGACAACGAAAAAGCCGCGATCGTAGGCATAAACGGCGCGGGGAAAACCACGCTTTTGCGCATCATCATGGGTGAACTGTCCGCAGATGAGGGCCTTGTGACCTTTGCAAAGGATAAAACCGTCGGGTATCTCTCCCAGCATGAAGCTGTGTCCGGGGAAAACACCATCTATCAGGAACTCCTCTCCGTCAAGCAGGAGATTCTGGATATGGAGCAGCAGATGCATACGATAGAGTTACAGATGAAGACCGCATCCGGCGGGCTCCTGGATAAGCTTATGAACAGCTATGCTTCCCTGACCCACGCTTACGAGTCTGCCAACGGTTACGCCTATAAAAGCGAGCTTGTGGGTGTATTGAAGGGACTCGGTTTTTCGGAAGACGAGTTTAATAAATCCGTGTCCACCCTGTCCGGCGGCCAGAAAACAAGGGTTGCACTTGGAAAACTCCTTCTGCTGAAACCCAATCTGATCATTCTGGATGAGCCTACCAACCATCTGGATCTGCAGTCCATCGCATGGCTGGAAACGTACCTTCTGAATTATAAGGGTGCGGTGATTATCGTCTCCCACGACCGCTATTTCCTTGATCGGATCGCCAACAAGGTGATCGAACTGGACAATACGGCAGCCACTGTCTTTTCCGGCAATTATTCCTCCTATGCCGCCGGGAAGGAGAGGCTCCGCGCTGCCGCCTACAATGCCTATATGAAACAGCAGCAGGAAATCAAACATCAGGAAGCGGTGATTGAGAAGCTCAGATCCTTTAACCGGGAAAAATCTATCAAACGGGCGGAGAGCCGTGAAAAAATGCTGCAAAAGATAGAAGTTTTGGAAAAGCCGGCACAAGTCCGGGCTGATATGCATTTGACGCTGGAGCCCAAATTTCAGAGCGGCAACGATGTGCTGCAGGTGGACGGACTGTCCAAGTCTTTCGGTCAGCTCTTCCTCTTCGACCATCTTTCCTTCGAGCTGAAAAAAGGGGAACATGTGGCAATCATCGGAGACAACGGCACGGGAAAAACGACCATCCTGAAAATCATCAACGAGCTTCTGGCGCCTGACTGCGGAACGGTTCGTCTGGGCGCAAATGTGGCAGTCGGCTACTACGACCAGGAACACCATGTGCTCCACCCCGAAAAGACACTGTTTCAGGAAATATCGGACGACTATCCGAATCTGAATAACACGGAGATCCGAAACACGCTTGCTGCCTTTCTCTTTACAGGGGAGGACGTCTTTAAGACGATCAGCACCTTAAGCGGCGGGGAACGGGGCAGACTTTCCCTTGCCAAACTCATGCTATCCGAAGCCAATTTTCTGATTCTGGATGAGCCTACCAACCATCTGGACATTATGTCCAAGGAAATACTGGAAGACGCCCTGTCCGCTTACACAGGAACCGTGCTCTATGTCTCCCACGACCGCTATTTCATAAACAGAACGGCCCATCGGATTCTTGACCTGAACCGCCGGACGCTGACAAACTATCTGGGTAATTATGATTACTATCTGGAGAAAAAGGAAGAACAGCTCGCCAAAATCGACGCCGCCTTTACGGATTCCCGACAGGGGACAGCATCTGTCACAGAACATGGAACAGGTGATGCGCCCTCCGGGGCTAAGCAGGATTGGAAAGCCATGAAGGAACAGCAGGCCGCTCAGCGCAAGCGGGAAAACACTCTGAAAAAGTGCGAGGAACGGATTGAGACGCTGGAACAGCGCAACGAAGAGATAGACGGGCTTATGGTCTCTCCCGATGTATGTACGAATGTGGCGAAGCTGCAGGAGCTGAATCGCGAGAAAGAAGGGAACGAGGAGGAGCTTTTGGCGCTGTATGAGAAGTGGGAGGAGTTGTCACTGGAAGAATAAATTCTATAGAAAATAGAAATGAGGGACGGGACGCTGTGCAGATTCATTCGCGCCCCGTCATTCACACTATTTCATAACGTCTCAAATGTCTTTTTGATCTCCTTGATAAAGTCCTCACTGTTTAAAACCGTCACATCCTTCAGAGACGTAATCAGCGCGAGGTCTTTCGTCATCCTTCCGCTTTCAATGGTGGCAATCGTGGCCTTTTCCAGCTTATCCGCAAAAGCCATCAGCTCCTTGTTTCCATCCAGCTCACCGCGCTTTCTGAGTGCTCCCGTCCATGCGAAGATGGTGGCCACAGAATTGGTGGAGGTCTCCTCTCCCGCCAGATGTTTATAATAGTGTCTCTGCACCGTGCCGTGCGCCGCTTCGTACTCGTACACGCCGTCGGGAGATACAAGGACAGAAGTCATCATAGCCAGGGAACCAAATGCGGAGGACACCATATCACTCATCACATCGCCGTCATAGTTCTTGCATGCCCAGATAAAGCCGCCCTTTGCCTTCATCACGCGCGCAACCGCATCGTCAATCAGCGTATAGAAATACTCGATACCCGCAGCCTCAAATTTCTCCTTATACTCTTCGTCGTAAATCTCCTGGAAAATATCCTTAAAGTTGTGGTCATACTTCTTGGAAATCGTATCCTTTGTGGCAAACCAGAGATCCTGCTTCGTATCCAGCGCATAGTTGAAGCATGCCTTCGCAAAGCTGGCAATGGACTTGTCCGTATTGTGAATGCCCTGCAGGATGCCGGGGCCGGTAAACTCGTGAATCGTCTCCCTCATCTCGGTTCCGTCTGCGGCGGTAAACAAAAGCTCTGCCTTACCCGCGCCAGGCACTTTGATCTCCGTGTTCTTGTAGACGTCTCCATAGGCATGTCTGGCCAGTGTGATAGGCTTTTTCCAATTCTTCACGCACGGCTCAATGCCCTTTACGACAATCGGCGCGCGGAATACCGTGCCGTCAAGGGCGGCGCGGATCGTACCGTTGGGACTTTTCCACATTTCTTTCAGATGGTACTCCGTCATTCTTGCCGCGTTCGGCGTGATGGTGGCGCACTTTACGGCTACACCGTATTTTTTTGTGGCCTCTGCGGAATCAATGGTCACCTGATCGTCCGTCTCATTGCGGCAGGCGAGCCCCAGATCATAATATTCCGTCTTCAAGTCGATATAGGGAATCAGCAGCTCCTCCTTAATCATTTTCCAGAGGATTCTCGTCATCTCATCCCCGTCCATCTCCACCAGAGGTGTTGTCATTTTGATTTTTTCCATCTGCATTCCGCCTTTCCCGCCGCCTGCTTTGCGCCGTCTATATTTTTTTGCCAGTTACATACGTTTTCCATCCGATCCATTTGCTGCCTTTTTCACCGATTATTTACTGTCGCTGCTATCTTCCGCAGTTTCGCCCATATTTTCCCCGTAAATTTCCTTCAGGCCGTTTTTCACCATATTGTCGTAGGCGTTAATCATATGCTGGTTTGCCAGCTTCTCCGCAAGTGCGGCGTCCCCCGCCTTTATCGCCTCCATGATGTGCCTGTGCTCATCGTTGGAGGCCCGTCCTCTCGTATTGGTCGCCAGCGTCTTCTGTCTGACGCGCAGCACATAGCGGTGGAAGTCCTTCAGAGTATGCTCCAAAAGCTTGGAATCACAGGCTTCATACAGGATATCGTGAAAACGGTTGTCCAGCTCCGCGATCTGGTCTAAATGTCCCTTCTCCTCGTGGAAATCGGCGAGATAGATGTTCTCCTCCATCTCCTCCATCTGTTCCTTCGATATCTTCTCTGTCGCCAGACGGGCGCACAGCCCTTCCAGCAGAGAGCGGATCATATAAATGTCCTTCACATCCTTGGCTGTGATTCCCGTCACATAAGCGCCTTTGTTGGGGACGATCCGAATCAGTCCCTCCAGCTCCAGCTGCCGGAATGCCTCTCTGACCGGGGTACGGCTTACGCCAAGCTCCTCACCGATGGCCACTTCCTTTAATTCTTCGTGCTCCTTGTACTTGCCGCTCAGGATATCTTCCCGCAGTCTCTGGAACACACGTCCGCGCAGGGAATACTTATCATTGGAATCATATTTCTTGTCATAGTTCGTCATCTCATTCCTCACTTCTGCACCGCCTTATTTTTTCTTTACCCAACGGCGCATGGACGGGATCGTGAACACAACGCCCGTTTTTCTTTTCACCTCGTATAATTGTATACAATATACCTTCCTCTGTCAATAATAACTGCACAATTTTTCTATATCCAGCATCCCCCATCCCTGCCTGTACCACGCTTCCCCCAGATCTCTGGCCGTGTAAACCATCTGTCTCTTCACCTGGCTGCTGTTGCTGTATGGATATTTCTGCAGATACAGCGCCGCTGCGCCCGATACAATGGGCGTAGCCATAGAGGTTCCGCTCTTCTTCGTGTACGGATCCCGATATACGCCCCGTCTGTTCTTTCGCCACGTCAGATTACAGGAAACCACATCCGTGCCCGGCGCTACCAGATCCGGCTTTCTGTAGGGAAAACCCTCGCGCGCCCTGCCCGAATAGTTCTCACACAGATCCTTTCTCAAGCCGAAATACCCACCCTCGTTGCAGCCTACGGTAATGACACTGCGGCTTTCCCCAAGCGGAGACAGCGTCCCCTCTCCAGGGCCTTTGTTTCCGGCGGCGCAGACTACCACTACCCCCTGCTCACAGACCGTCTCCAATAATCCTGAAAGTTCCTCCACCCGCTCCCTGTTTCCATCTTCGCCGATACCGACAGAAATATTGAGCACCCGGATCCGATACCTCAGACGGTTCTCCAAAACCCAGAGTAGGCCATGATACATACTCTCTATGCTTCCCTCTCCCTTCTCATCGAGAACTTTCCCCACACAGAGTCTGCATGTGGGAGCAATCCCGCTGAACCGGCCATTGGAGAGGCGTCCGCTCCCGCCGATGCATCCGGCCACATGGGTTCCGTGTCCGCTGTCATCATAGAACCCCTGTCTGCCATTCACAAAATCCTGAAAGGCAATCACGCGATCCTCAAAATCCGGGTGACTGCCAATCCCTGTATCTAAAACGGCCACGCAGACTTCCTCCGTGGCCACACTGTACTGTAACTCTTCACTGCATCCAAGCTGTCTCTTTACCCTGTCCATCGAACAAAAAAACTCCCGGCTTTACATATATAGTATGCCGGGAGTCATTTTATGCGCATTTTGCCGTTTTTTATTTCCTTTTTCCAATCCTGCGCAGCTTTCTTCTCCACTTTATCCACGTTGTCTTCCGATAGAAGAACATGGCCATTGCCGCAAAGAACAATCCTGCGCCTAAGACATATTTCGGATGTATACTGTAGTCTCCTGTGTCGGGAGAGGCATCCTTTTTGCCAAGAGAGACAAATACTGCCTGCCCGTCCTTCACATCCGCCACTGCCGGGCCTGTACCGTAATTGTAGATACCGTAGGCCGAGAAGTGTGCCGCCTGGAATGCCACCGCATCCCTGCCGTCCAGGGAAACGATCCGGCTGTCCACTTCCTCCAGCTGTCCGTCCTCATCCAGACATACCACATGCAGATTTTCCTGCAATACGCCCGACGGAAGCGGCATGGTAATCTCCACCCGCTGTTTGCCCAGTCCCGTAATCGGCACATTTGTCGTCGTGTCCGTCATGGTGATCTCATAGGCGTGCAGAGAATGGGGAAGTTTACTGCCGTAAATCGACTTATATACATCCCCGATCTTCACCTTCGCCTCTTCGCTGTCAGCCAGATCTATACGGTAGCAGCCCTCGCTTCCTTCCATAACCGCCGTCACAATACTGTCCTGCGGTATGGAATAACTGCTATTCTTTACGGTAATGCCAGTCTGCGGTTTTTCGCTTTCCACATCCAAAAGCTTATCCTGTCCCTCTTCCAGCGTATAGGAACGGCCGTCTATCTCCACGGTCTCTCCAGGACCTGGGCCTCCTCCGCGTCTTGCAAGGATGGTGAGCACACCGCCCTCTTCCTCCGGCTGATCTGCTGATTCTGTCTTAGTGCTTTTATCTTTCCGATTCGCCCTGTCGGTCTCGTCCGACGCATCCCCTGTTTCTGTGCGCGCTTCCCTGTCTGCGGTTCCGGCATCTTCCTCAGTCGCATCCGTGTTCTCTGCATCCTCGTCAGAGGATTCCTCCTCCGCCTGGTCAGCCGCAGCCGTTTGTTTTCTACAGATTACGCCCGTAAATTCGCCGCCCGCCTTCGACAGGCAGGTGCCTGTCAGATCCGTTACGCCCGCCGGAATCACGGCGACACGGGTTCCTGTAAACACCTGTCCTCTGTAGCTATCCCGGTAAAGCTTCGTAGATGCATTTTCATAGGAACGGGCAGGAAGCCGGTCCCCTGCAAAATAGATCACGCCATCTTTTATTTTTTCATTATCAAAAGCGCGAAGACCAATCTGCTCCACCGAAGCGGGAATGGTAACCGTCCGAATGGGACATCCCGCAAATGCCCTGTCACGGATCTGCTGCACCCCTTCCGCCCCGCGAATAGATGTCAGATTCACACAATCCTCAAACGCACCCTCCCCGATCACGGAAACACTATCGGGGATAGATACACCTTCCACACTGCTCAATCCCTTAAACACTTCCGGGCCGATCACTTTCACGGAATCCGGAATCGACACCACTCCGCCATTCCCTCTGTAAGCCAGCAAAATGCCGTCTCCCACAATCAGAAATTCCCCGGCCTCGCCCACATTCGCCTTCCAGCCGGAAAGCCATGGTGTCTTGTCAAAAGCCGAAACGCCGATTTCCTTCACACTGGAGGGGATGACCACATTAGTCAGTCCATCGCAGTGATAAAATGCCGCATAGCCGATCTCCTCCACACCATCGGGAATCTTTGCGCTGTTCAGCGCTGACCTTGCATAGGCAAACTCTCCGATACGGCGGACACCGATCGGTATCTCGCAGGATGTCATATCTTCGTCATAATAGGCCTGTGCCGCTATGATTTCACCGTTCACTACCGTATATTTGGGGAAAGAGCCACCCTTCACATCCTCCGATCCCGCAAGGCCGGGAACCGTATCCAGTTCAGGTTCTTCCACCACAGGCTCACCGCCCAGAATCTCCCCGGTGCCGCCCACATTCACGGTCGCCCTGGCATTGTCTATCAGTACATAAACCTCCTGCCCGACTACACGGGATTTGGCTTTCACGCGGGAATCATCTTCCTCTTCCTCCATCGCGTTCATATGTGTTACCTCATGGTAATAATCCACTGATCCCACAATCGGCGCTTCCTCACTATTCTCACTGACACTTTTGGGAATAGGCGCCTCTTCATACTCGGAAACATCTATATCATTGAGAACGAGCGTCTCCGCAAAACTCTTCGCATAGGAACCAGCCTCCGCATGAATTTCCAGTTTCGTACAACCGTCAAAAGCCGTTGAGTGAATCTTGCTGACCGAAATCGGAATCGTGATATCACGGAGCCTCACACAATCTTCAAACGCCTTCATGTCAATGCTTTTCACGGAATACGGAACATTCACCTCTTTCAGGTTCTTACAGTTAGAAAACGCATAACCTGTTATCTCCGACACATTGCCGCTGATAGCGACAGACCTCAAATTATAATCCCCCCAAAAAGCATAAGCCCTGATTTTATTTACCGAGGAAGGCATACTGTAGGAATCTGCTTTTCTGCCCGCGAGCACCTGATACAGCACATCCCACCCCTTTTTGTTGTAAATTGCACCGTCATCGCAGACAAAATAAGGATTATCACTGGAAATATTTACTGAGGATAAGCTGTAGTCCCCCGCAAAAACACCGTTTCCAAGATTCTCAAGCCCTTTTCCGACAGAAACTTTTTTTAAAGAAGGACAACTGGAAAATGCCGCATTTTCAATTATTTTCACACTGTCCGGCACTGTCACACTCTCCAGATTATCGCAATCGGAAAAAGCCCTTGCACCGATGATCTCCACAGCCTCACCCAGAGTAACGCTGCGCACATAGTCATTCCCTGCAAAGGCTTCCGCCTCTATCCTTTTTACCTGATTAGAAAGAGACACGTTCTCAGCCGTGCCGTTATACTTCACTAATGTAGTTCCATCCATATTAAAATCAGATGCGGCGGAGGAATCCTCCGCCTCCACATCTGAAACAGGAATCTGTGTCACGACAATCGCTGTCACTAAGAGCAGCGTGCCGATCAGCTTTCTTATTCGTCTCCTCATAAGATTTCCCCTCGGAATTATAAATCCATTATGCCTTTGCCTTCACCCTTTTGTCCTTCTTCAAGAACAATATGATCGACAGGCAGGCAAGACCGAGCGATAAGAACCACTTCGGATGAATCGGGTCACCTGTCTTGGGCGTTACATCAAGCATACCCTCCACCAGATTTCCAGTGTCCACATAAACTGTATAAGGCGAGAAGTGCGTCGCACGGAAGCGGATACAAGGCACGCCATTGATCGTGGTAAAGCTCTCATTCAGGCTTTCTAACTGATCACCGTTAATAACCGCACCCGCCATATTGTTACCGCCGTAAGCCACCAGTGAATCCGGAATCGGGATCGTAATATCTACAGATAATCCCGTAGTATCCGTAATCTTTGTTGTTCCGGTAGAATCATATAGACTGATATCCATTGCATAATACAGGATATTGTCCAGTGTACCGTACTTGTTCGTGAGGGCTGCAGCCACAGCACGGGTTGCTTCATCCGTCTCGGAAATCTTCACAATGAAGTTATCCGAGGAACCGTTCGTATTTGCCGTTGCTAAATCTCTGTTAGAAATACCCGGCTTCTCAATATCTACCTGGGTATTTCCGTTGCCGCTGGTCGTATTACCGCTATTGCCGGTATTTCCGTTACCACCGCCACCGCCACCGCCGCCGGTATTTACGGCCACCGTGGGCGCTGTAGGCGCCTCCACGTAATTCGCTTTAACCGTCACGTTGTTGGCCGGCATTGTAAATGTCGTTGTTGTCATGGTCGTGCTTGCAAGAGCTACTCCATTCGATCCTGTTGTCCATTTCTCGAACTTCATACCGTCTGCCGGCATATAGCAGGAGATAATAACCACCGTACCCGGCGCATAACTGCCGGAACCGCTTCCGCCTTCCACAAATACTGTGTACTGTCCTACACCGCTTGAGGTGGTCGACGTAGTGCTGGTAGAACTGCTGGAGGTAGAACTGCTGCTTGTGCTGCTGCTCTTCTTACTACTACTGCTGCTTCCCCTGCTCGTGGTCGATCCGCCACTAGTGCTGCCGTTACTGGTGCTGCCGTTACTGGTACTGCCGCCGCTTGTATTTCCGTTGCTACCGTTCTGCCCGAAGAGAGCAAGCACTGTCATATTACGGCTGATAATCGTCTCAGGCGTCCACACTTCACCTGCATCAGTCCTAAACTCATTCAGGAAGATATAGCCATCCTCTGTCGGGTTCGGCACAGCTGCCGGAGGCTGAAGCGTCTTACCGTCCGACGTATTATTCAAAGGATCGGAAAACTTCGTGCCGGGAACAATCATGTATCTGCCGCTCTCGTCCATACCGTATCCGGTCAAAGCCTGACCCGTACGACCATGAACAAACTGTACGCTGCATTTGCCGTCAACAAGCGTACCGTCACTGGTATACTGCGCAACGAAAACAGTCATATCGTTCTCAATCGGATCATCCGTCGTCTTTCCGTTGTCGCTCATCCACTTGTCGAAGTTATAGCCCGGCCGATGGTTCTTCTCGTACACTACCTTAGCAGCCGCAGGAATCGTCTCCTCCGTAAATCTGTATCCCTTATCCACCGTTATTGAATCGCCAAGCGGTGTACCGTCATAGTCATAAAACCATACACGGAACGCATCCAACGGCTCGAATCTGATGCCATGTCTATCCGCATACCGTTTCGACGCCGAATCTTCATAGGAATAGATGATAAATTTATCCCTCGGCATAAACGCACTATCCGCAATATCTACCTCTCTGCCGTAAATTGTCACATTCATGAGAGCCGCATTTTCCGGATCCGTCCGAAGAAATGCATCGTCCGCAATCTTATTCACAGACCCCGGCAGAACCATCTGGCTAATCCCATTACAGTCCTTAAAGGCATTCTTTGAAATCGTCTTCAGCCACTGTGCGTCCGAAAGATTAACGGATAGAATATCGTTACACCCTTCAAAGGCGCCTTCCGCAATAGCCGGAAGAGGCGTTACGCCATCCCCGATCGTATCTGTCTCACATACCTCGCAAAGGAATGGAAGCAGGCTGTCTGTCGCTGAGGATACTGTATTGACAGTAAGCTCCACATTGCCGCTGTTTGACCTTCCCCTCGCAAGCAGGCACTCAATGATCCGATATCGGTCATTACCGTCCGCATCCTTATGTTTCTCATAGAGAATACCTCTCTCCGCAGGATAAGCCGCGCTGCCCACCAGATCAACCAGATTGACACAGCCCCTGAATGGCAGTTTCCCGACCTTCTCCGCCGCAGGCATCTCCACCCTTGATAACTGTTCACAGCTGTCAAAGGCCAGCTCCGGTATCTCTTTTACGGAAGTAAGAACCACGCTCTTGATCGTATCGTTGCCTCTTACATCTGTCTCCCTATCATCATCCTCGTCTTCATAATCTTTATAATATCCACTGAACAGACCCGGTTTCGCTCCACCAAGAGTTGAGGTATACATGGTATCCGCCGGACGATCCTTGATGTATTTGTTATAGTTGTCGCTGTTCTGCTTCATATAAGAAATCACGTCAATAGAATCTACACCCGCCGGCACATAAATATCCTGTGTCCCGTTGATGAAATCCCATACCTTCTGCGGCACCTTCTTATATTCCGGCAGGGCATTGTAAGCGGCAGTATCCATAGTCAGATAATTCTGATAATTATCCATGAAATTATACGGATACTTGTCAAAATAAGGAATCGGATCCGTAGCCGCCTCCACGATCATCGGCTTAAATAAGAAATCCGCCGCCGAAGCCTTTGCCGTTTCACCGCCGTTAGACAGATAGGTTTTCCAGCCCTCGTCACAATAAGTTGGGTTAATCCACGGCCCATACCGCAGTTCCATCGCATCCTCCATGTCGGCAAGCGCTATCGTCTCCCCGCTGGGCAGTGTCACGGAAGGGTCTGCCATACGCCATGCATCATGAATGATTGCATACTCCCGCCGCATGGTCTCAACCGCTTCGCTATCCGTATTATAAACCGTATAATAATAGTACTCCTCCATATCTGCACAGTAATCCTGCAGTTCATCGTCCCCGGCAATATTCTCCAGATCCTTGAATTTCGGATAATCAAGCAGCGTCACTTCATCCGTATTCTGATCCGGCATCACCGTCAGACGCGTCCCCTGCTCGCTATCCCAGAGACTCTGGTAACATATATTCACTCCAGGGAAACTCGGACGGTCAGGATCTCTCAGCACATGATCCGAATCCATGGCATACACAAAGGGCGCATATCCCTCTACAATATCGCCATGGAAGGTAAGATGATCACCTGTCGTAACAAAAGCGCTGTCCCCAATACTTAATGCGCTATGACCTGCAGCCGGTGTAGTGAAATACACATCATACAGGGCAGGACAATCAGCAAAAGCATTCGCCCCAATGCTGGTCACAGAGTCGCCAATCCGTACTTTCTTCAGTTTTTTCAGGCCACGGAACACACTGTCGCCTATGGTGCTGATCGAATTATTCTTAATCGTAATGCTGCGGATCACAGCTCTCAGCTCAGCATCTTCAAAGCAGCCTGTACCGATATCCTTGATCTGGATATCGCCAATCTTCTCAGGAATCACCAGATCCACCATGCCCACATTTTTGGTAATCAGGGCACAGGAAATCAAGGAGCCGTCCTCGTTGGCTGCATAGCGGTATTTCGTGCCATCGTCACTCTCCAACGCCATCTCATAATACTTTTGTCCGTTCTTCTCATAGACATAGGGAATTCCCTTGCCATCCGTACGAACAGCCTCCCATGTGCTGGTTCTCGGCCCTGCCGGCTGCCCGGCATAAAGCTCCGGCCCATACACCCGGAAATCATCCTCCGCCACATCCTTAAAAAGCTCACTGTCAAAAGAAGCGGAGCCGCACTTATCAGAGAACTCTACCTTCTTTAGGCCAAAACAGTTATAGAACGTATTGACAGGCACTTTTCTCGTGAAGTTTTCAATATAGACATTCTGCAGTCCCCGACGATTGGCAAGGACATAATCATCCATTGCCTCCAATCCCTCACTCGGAAAGTGGAAATCCGTCATCGTATCACCGCTTGGCGCAGGAATTGCAAAAGCACACTTACCAATTTTCTGGAACACGGTTCTGGCAAAATTCACGGCAGATAGTCTGGTGTCCCCGTAAAAGGCAAAATTCCCGATCGTACAGCTATCCCCCGTCTCAAAGAACTGCACCTCGCTCAAATCCAGACAGTACGCAAAAGCGCCGTGCCCGATCGAACTGATATGCTTTGGCAGCTTCAGATTCGTGTTGATTCCCGACCCGTAAAAAGCCTCCACGCCGATGGTAGCCGTAGGTGAGCTGTCAGTGAAAGTAACCTCTTTCAAGGTCTTACAGCCATAAAACGCCCGATCTCCTATCGTCGTAGCATTACCGATATCCACACTGGCAATATCAGCTCCCTGGAACGCGCTGCGCTCGATCGTTCTTACATATTGGTCAATTTGGATATTCGCGACATTATGCACATCAGCAAAAGCCCTGTAAGCGATGGTTGTAATAAGCGTGTCATCCAGCTCTACCAGATAGCCGTTCACATCCTTATATTCAGAATCCGCCGGCACACTGCCGTCGCCATGAGCCACATACACACTGTCACTGTCAACACCAGCGGTCAGTCTTCTGTCCGAGGCAAGCTCCAGACTGTAATTTGGCAGTCTGCTCAGCGTCCTGTTGTGCTCACAGAAATATTTTTTACGGTCTGTTTCATCAGTGATGTCGGAAGCTGCCCTCTCCAGCGCAGCAGGCTTTGTCAGGGCATCCGCCGCATCCTTCTGACCATCCTTCTCCAGCTTATTATACTCTTCCCAATACTTCTTAAACTCATTTGTATAGGTATTATAATCCCCGCCAAAATAAGTTTCAAAAAAATGAATGGTATCCTCATCTAAAGTGACTTCACCAGTCGTCTTACTCACATCTCTATATGTATACCGAATCTTATTCGTCGGATAGAACATGCCTGATGCACTCAGATTATCCATACCAGACAGTCTGATCGTCTCTTTCGGTTCTCCATTCGGTCCCTGATTTGTATTTAAATAGTCCGGATTATTAAAATACAGCTTGAACGCATTCTGGTGTACAATAAAGTAAGAACTGTTCGGCTGCAGACCCAGATTTACCAAATCCACCGGGAACTCATCATTGTATTTTAACAGCTTACCCGTTTTATTGCCAGTAGGCGTATACAGAAACTGCCACGTGAGATAGAGGTTCCCGCCATAACTGGTCACAATCTCCGTGGGCACCAGCTTCGAAGGATTGGTGATATCAGCCATAATATTCGCTTCAGCCTTTGCCCTGTCCGCCGCCAGCCCAGCGTCATCCGCCGAGCCGTCCGGATTCTTATACTCTGACTCAGGCTTAGGCAGAACGTATGGGTTATTTGTGGAACCCGTCAGCGTACCTTCCTCATATGCCACAGGCGATACCATCGGATCCGAATCCGCCTTCGCCCCAGGATTCACCGCCAGGTTCTCCGGCACGGGAATCGCCGCAACAACGACCGCCGTCATCATCAATACCGTTGCGATACTCCGCCGGACCGTCTTTTTTAATCTTCTCTTAGGCTTTTTCACTGTCGTTTTCTTTGCCATGGTGTCTCTCCCCATTTTCTTTACACATTCTGATTTTATCTGTATTGACCGGCTTTTATCTGTCAGCCGACCTTCTTCGCCACTACCACAAACCTGCCATCGGCCTCAGAGCTGTCACAGGTGGACAAAGTTAAAAGCTCATCCCCGTAGCTAGCCGTCACACCTGTATCATACAGAGACAATGCCGCCATCTCCTGCATATAGGAGTTAAACTCAGTTTCGGAAGCGGCATCCAGAAACTGATAATACTTAAACACCACTTCATCTTCATTGTAAATTCTGGAGCGGAATACATACATTACTTCATATGTGCCCTTCTCATAAATTGTGTCAAACTGGATTATGGAATGCTTCTGCGCATACTCTTTACTGCTATAACTGTTTAAATTGCCAAACATCTTTCCGGACTTCATATGATGCCCGTATATGATCAGATTGGTATTCCTGCGTACCACATCGCAATCTTTATCGAGGAACAGACTTCCGTTTTTGTCATACTCCTGATTAAAATTGTGATCCAGATAATACTCGTTGTTGGTCGTCTGCATTACCGGATAGTCAATAACTGTATCGTCAATTTTGAGCCATCCGATTAGTCTTTTGTTCTTATGATACAATGTCTGGTACTCTTCCAGCACTTCCAGTTCGATCTCCTCTTCTTCTGTATAATGAATAATCACACCCTGGAAGAGGCTTCCCGTCAAGGAACTGTCCCCCTTAAGCTGGGCAAGATCCGTATAATCCATCTTATTCTTTTCTGCATAATACGAATACACACCGAAATAGCCAAAACAGCCCACTGCAACAACACTACAAAGAATAACCAGAAGTTTTCGGCGTCTGTCCCGCTTTTTTATCTGCGCACGAATCGCCTTCTGCATATCGGCATCATAATCTTCCAAAGAGACCTTCTCCGGCTTCTGTTTCCCCTTTTTGCTCTGTTTTGACTTTACCTGCTTCTTTTTTGCCTTTTGCTTTCGCTTTTTCCCTGCCGAAATTCTGCTGTTCTTATTATAACCCTCTTTTTTGTATCTTTCAGCAAGCTCAAAAATTTCATCATCAAAATCGTTCCCGACCACTGTCTCAAAACGATATTTGCCAGCCTGCATATCAGAATACAGGGTAATGACCTCACCAGGCTGCTCCATGTCAACCTGGGAACGAATCTTCTGAATGCGTTCCTGATCACGGAGAGCGGCTTTATATTCCGCCTCCGTGATCAGTCTTCTCCCTGCAACTTGAAATCCCGTCATATAGGGATCGCTCCTTCACAACATACTACATATAGTCGCAAAATTTTTCGTCCAGCATGTTTATCATACACATGCATACACTTCTATTTTACTCAATTATGAAAATTATGCAAGTATTTTACAAGAATCACCCAAACAATTTAAACAGACTCTTCCCTTTGATCTTAAAGGACACCGTCTTAGTACCGCCATAATTCCCCTGTCCCTGAATCGTAAGCTTCGCGGTACCCTTATTTATATTGTTTGTATAGCTTATGATCTCATATTCATCCGCAGACACGGGCATACCGTTCATTAATACGGAAATTTCCTTCTTAGTCGGTTCAATTGCTTTTCCCGTATAAGTCTGCTGGGGTACCGTTACTTTCGCCTTGGCGATATCCGCTCCCGTGATGGAGTAGACACCCTCTGCGGAACCTGTATAGTTACCGCCGACAGCGTTTACTGTCACCTTGATTTTGGCGCCACTGGGAATAATGTCCTTGGGATCCACAGGATCCCCCACTTTCCTCTCCGTACCGTCAACCGTCACGACTTTCTGGCCTCTCGGCAATACCGCGTAAGTGTAGACCACATTCTTGTCATAATCTTTTCCCTCAGAGAGCTGCTTTCCATTGGTGTCGTACACACGAACCTTCGTCTTATAAACGCCAGCCTTCGCCTGATATACTTTATCTGCAGGCGACACCGTCACATTAGACAAATTCTGTATATCCACCAGATAGCCTTTCACGACGCTCCCTGTAAAGTTACCCTTACCCTTGATCGTCATGGATGCCGCATTGCCCACAGCCGTGTTGTTTTTGTAGGAAACCGTATAATCCGTACCCTCTTTCAACGTTTTTCCGTCATATTTGATCACTGGTTTCGGGGCGCTGCCGCCTTTCATATAAGGATAAGAATCCGCTGTCTGGATACTTAACTTCTTATTTATATCTATCTGCAGATCATATCCTGTGATCTTAAAGGTCTTTTTCAAGGTACCGCCGTAAGAGCCCTTCCCCACAAAGACCGCCGTAGCTTTCCCGGCCTTCACATTGTTCTGATAGGTTACGGTATAGTCCGTATCTTTAACCAGCGTGCGGTTCACAGTGACACCGTTTTCCTTCACGTCTATTGTCACCGTGCAAGCAGGCTCCACAGCGCTTCCCGTGTAAACAGCCGGACCAAATGCCACCTTCGCCTTATTCATCATCGCAGCGGCCTTGATCTGGAAGGTCACGCGCTTCTCCCCGCAATATTTGCCAGATCTTGGACCCTTACCCTTAATTATGACGTAACCTGTTCCCACTTCCGTATTCACGCCGGTTTTGGGATCCGGGTATTCCAGAGTATAGTCCGTGTCCTTTATAAGAATTTCCTTACCGTCCTTCACCGTGGGCTCCGGCTTAAATGTTTCTCCCGTGTAGGTATAGTCCGGAATTTTGCTGACTGTCAGTTTCGGCACGGGTGTTCCTTCCGTGATCGTAAAACCGATCTCCTTCTTTCCCGTATAGTTCCCGGTTCCTGTCAGCGTAACCTTATAATCACCTGCGGCTATGGTTATCTGCGGGGACACATTAAAGCTGTAATCCTTCTTAGCCGAAAGCTTTTTCCCCTTCCAGGTAACTACTGGAACCGGCTTCTGCTCCTTACCGTTGAAAGCCACCGTAAGATTGTCAGTCCATACATCCGCCTCACCGATATCCTTGGGTGCAATCGTGAAAGTCTTGATAAGCTTACCCTCATAATTGCCCTTCCCGGTGATCGTGATGGTCGGTGCTTTGGTCGGGTGATTTTTATCCGCGGCATTGATATTGTTCTTGTAAGATATGGTATAATCCTTCTTCTCTTCCAGCCGTTTCTTATAGTCGTAAACTCTCACTTCCGGCTTAATCGCCGTTCCTGTATAGACATACCCGGTCACATCCGTAACCCAGAGATCATCCGGGATCGGCAGTTTATTCCCATTTTCATCCTTGGGGATATCCTCCTCCGGCACCTGCGGATTATCCGGGTCATCCGGGTTATCATCCCCACCCGGATCTAATGTCTTATCCAAATAATAGGTGATACGCAGCTCCTCACTGTCCTGTTTGCCAAAAACCCTTGTGATTGCCCGGATTGTCATCGTACTTCTGATCTCAATAGGCTCTGCATATCGCCTATTCATGACAGAGACAGCCGGGTTATCCGCCTCTACCGTATATATAATTTCCGCATTTTCCTCTGTAGTGGAAAGCTGCACCTTCGTTCCCAGCGCCACCCTTCCGGCCGCAACATTTGCCGTAGGTTTTAATGCCTGCCCCTCATATGCCTCGCGCACGCTCACGCTGACTATCACAGTCAACGGTGTGTTTCCGTCTGCATACACCAATTCCGGCAGCTGCACTTCGCCTTCCATTTTAAAGGTCTGCGCTACTTTTATATTGCTGCCGTATGAAGTACCCTGCGCCGTTTTCGCAGTATTCCATACGATTTCCGCCGTATCCTCAACATCCTCTCCGGCAGATGTTCCCGGTGCAGGCGCTTTGCCGCCGCTGTACAGATAAATAGTCGTCTTCTTAGGCAAATAACTCTCCGCTATTTCCTCCAGAGTCTTCCCATTCGGAACATTCGTAACCGCCTTCAGTTCCTCTTCTATTTTGTGAAGCTGACCCTTCACGGTCAGTTTGGCATTATTCCATGTTATCTCATAATCAGCCCATTCGGCTTCCACAAGCCCCCGCAGCAGCAAATCATAAATACCGGGTTCATCAGCCTCCACAGTCTGCCCGGGCACAACTGTCAGCTTTTCTGCCAGCTTCTCGCTGTCGGCATCAAGAACGCCTTCCACTGTATACTGGTTTTTGAAACGATCCGGCAGTTCTTTTTCAGCTTCCAGCCTTTCATCACCAACGTACATTTCCTGCCCGTTTACAGTAATCGACAGCTTTTTCTTCTTGACCGCAAAAGGATACTTCCATTCATTCTCCACATAATTATGCGGTTCCCGCCTGTTAAGTTTTACATGCAGTACATATTCTCCTGCCTTATCAGGCAGACCGGCAGACGGATTTTGCGGATCAATTGTTTCGTTGTAATCCGAATAACCATCCGTGCTGTGCACGGTCGTTCCCGTTATCGTGAATGCCAGTTCCGCCTTATCTGTAATGTCCACGCCCCCGTCCGTCAGCAGCCTCACGCTGCTGATCTGGTTGGACAGATCTACCTTCTCACCGTCATACTCTTTATCCGTTATACCCGTCATACCGGCAAGCTGCATCTCATTTTTTTGAAGAAGCGTAACATAAAACACACTCTTAAAGAGCGCTTCACCGTCATACGCATATATATCCTTGTCAGCCTCCAAAAAGATTTCCAGCGTATACCGTCCCACATCAACAGGAGCTACCTCACTGTATTTTTTCACGATCTCCGTAATCGGGACATTCTTCACCGTCTTAATATAATCAGGGGTATCCCCTCCGTCAGTTTTCTCTTCTTTAGCCCCCTCCTCTTTTTCCACCTCTCGTTTTCTCGTCTCATCCGTCACCTGAATCGTATAGAGAAAGGAACCGTTACTCTCGTCGGATGCATAACCGCTAATGCTGTGGGGCTGGCCGTCATAGGTTTTATCTTTCACCTTGATGGAAGTAAAATCAACCTCAATTTCCTTTCTGCCCTCCACTGTCAGCGTGCCGTTCACACTATTTAAAGCATAATTACTATTGATTACCGTTACGCCGTCCGGTATGATATCATATGTGCCCGCTTTGGCTGCCGATATATTTTCATCACTGTACTTCAGGGTAAGTTCACCTTGCAGCACATCATCCTGCCCGTCACCCTTCAGGAGGCCGGTCACCTGAATATCACCCTTCAATGAATCGGCCGCCGGCACAGACTCTCCGGCCGCAACCGTTTTCGAAGGTGCAGTAACCGTAATGATCTGCTGTTTGATCTTAAACTGAAAGACGTCGGAACCTTCGCGAAGTGCATACTTCCACTTATCCGTACCACTCAAAGTAAAGGTCAGTTCATACTCGCCCGCCTCCGTCGGTGCATCAGCAGAATCATACGCAACACCGCCGGCTGTAGTTCCGATATATGACGGCACTGCCGTCACGTTCGTAGCATTCCCTGTCCCTCCGGCAATCCGCACGACCGCCCTGTCAGCATTTGACCACGCTTTTTTATCATAGGTGGTATCCAGTTCCACAGGCATCCCCGCGATAACTACCAGCTGCGGTTCGAATGCTTCGACCGTAAGTGTTCCATTTATATAAGTAATCTCTTCTTCGTAATTGTCTTTTACAGAGTCATCTATCTTTCCGGCGGTAACTGTAATCGCATAAGTGGCCGGCTTATAGATGTCATCTTGTGTAATAAGACATGTCAGCTGCGGTTCTGTTTCCCATGTATCCCCTTCCGCCAGGCCGGAAACTGTATAATCATACTTCTGTGCCTCCGCCCAGTCCTCAGCCTTTCCAGTATCATCTCTGTCGGGGGAAAAGGAAACCGTCTTGTCTGTCACCCTGACGATCAGCTTCGCCTTCGAAATTGTAAAAGCCTCTTCCTTCTCTCCCTTATAATCACCCTTCCCCGTCACAATAACAAATGCGTCTCCCGCATTTTTGTTATCCCGATAGGATACGGTATAATCTTTGCCAGACAGCAGATTATTGTTACCGACAGAAACGGTCACATCAGGTTTTTTCTCCGTTCCGTCATAGGTATAACCCTTCTGTGGCACCTGAATCTCTACAAATGCATGTTGTCCCAAATCACAAGTTACCGTCACCGTGGCACTGACACCGCTGCGTGTCTGATACTTAGAATTTGTGGGGGTAAAATCCGCCTGATACGTCTGTTTCCCCACCTTATTCATCTGCTGCGAACTATCCTTCCAGCTCCAACTACCCTCAGTATTTGCAGGCAGCGTAATCTCAGAAAGGCTCTGCCCGTACTCAGCAGTCAGACTTGGCGCTTCAATCACGAGTATGTCAAAGTTTTCCGACTGTCCATCATATGAGATGGTCATCTGGCCACTTCCCACGCTATTGGAATCAAACGTCACCTTCGCATTTTTCACATCAACCTGTATAATTTTACCATCCGCTGACGTATAGGTAATCGCGGCACCCGCTATATCAACACTCTCACCCTTAAGATAAGTTGTCTTCGTCGGGCCTTTAAACGAATATGTTATCTGCTGATCTGCCAGCGGTGCAACGGCAGACTCATCCGATGGCTCTTCCTCCTCTGCCTCTCCCGACGTTTCATCCCTGTCCGTTCCAGATCCTTCCAGGTTAACTCCATCTCCATCGGACATGTTCATATCGTCCTCATGATCCGCTTCGCCCGGTTCCAACGAATTTTCCTCATCCGGCTCGTCACCAGCGCCTTCCTCTTCAGACGGAAAGTCATCCTCCTGCTTTTCCTGTATCACATTTTCTTCCTCAGACGCTGTCTGGGGCTGATCCTGTTCCTGTTCTTCTTCCACCGTCGGGATTCCGCTCTCCTGAGCCGATACATACATCTGTCCCTGCGGCATACCGGTAAACACCATAGCCGCCGCAATCAGCGCTGCACCGACCCGATAAAACCTACTTCTTTTCATCACTGCTCATTCCTTCTTTCTTCCCCTGTTTCGCTTATTCTGAAAGTAAACGTCTGGCAATTCCGATTACGATCTACTATATATTGATATATATCGGATACAATCTTTATATATTGTAGCATAATTCTTCCGTTTTTTCAATATTACACCCACAAAAAAGGCCGCCGCCTCTACGGACAGCTGCCTTTGTCATAATAATGATTCTGCTATCTGAAAATTCGTTTAGCACACCATACAAAAGCTGCATCATAAAGGTTTTGCCGCTGTTGTTGTTTAGATTCATTTTGCGCGCCATTCCGTCTCTCTCCCCAAAATCTCCGCCACATGATTCTGCAGGAAATTATCCTGTCTGCCGGACAGCTCCATCTCATTCAGTGTCTGCACCAGTACATTGCAGACTGCTTCAATCACCAGCACCCTGCCGTCATCGGTGTTTAAATGGTACAAAAAATCCCCGGCTCCCACACCTTCCCAAGCCGCTGCGGGATCGGGAATCTGATAGAGAAGCGCAAGCATATCCCCAATCTCGCTGCAGACGACAAGCTCCTTCATTCCTCTGTGCATCCACTTATAAAAAGGTGCATATTTTTTATTCAGCAGATAAACAATCTGCATGGTCTCTTTCACAAACTCCGTCAGGGCAATCTCCGCCGCAATGCGCTCTCCCCGTTTCATGGCGCGGGCATAATTATACTGCCCCGCCTGCGCCGCCCTCGCCAGACTTTCCGCCAGCTTTTTCCGCCACACTTCCTGCGGATAGTAAGACAGAAGCCCTTCCCGTATTCTGGTGAATTTTCCGCACGGATCCTCAAAAACCGCCCCGTTTGTCGCTGTGGACAGTGAAGCCTCCGAAAGAGAAAACCACTCTGCCTCCGTCTCCGGCACACGATCCGTGCCTAAAATTTCCAGATAAAAGTCTTCCAGACAGAGCACGCCCACACGTCCTTTTCCCTGCCCTTCTTCCACCCGGGCGCTGCAACCCATAAACTCTTTCGGCAGCGCGTCATAGGCAGCCTGCATCTCCTTTCCGCACTGCTGATAGAGCTCCCGTGGCAGCCAGATGCAGAAAGACGGGCCGTAATCGTGATCCGTCGAAATTTCATCGTCAAAGCCAAGGCACTCGGAGCCATATCCCACAAGGCCCGCAGCCGTCTGATCTGCACGCTCCGGGAACTGTCCGCGTATCATCTGTCTGCCATATATCTCATAATATTGTTTTGCCGTCTCTAAACCTTTCATGCCTTCTCTTCTTTCCTCTGCAGCCGCCCGATCACTTCACGCGCCCTATCCGCATACTCTTTTTGTTTTTTCTCATCTCCCATCGCCCCGCACACTGCGGCACAGTTTTCACAGAGAATACCATAGCTCATGTTTTCCCCGTAGTGCTGCTTCACATCCTCCAGGGCGCGTTCATAAATATCCAGGGATTTTTCATATTCACCGTCACGGAAATAAGCTTCCCCCATTCCGGCCAGTGCGCCGCTGTAGTGCTCGTTCGGCGCCCCTTCTCCCTGTTCAAAGAGTGCAATGGCGCGCGAAAGGCAGCTCTTTGCCTCCTCGTTTTCAGAAAGCTTAAAGTAAACCAGCGCCAGATTGGTAAGGGTGGTGGCTGTCTGCGCCTCATTTCCTTCCTGCTTCTCTATGATCGCAAGCGCTTTTTTCGCGCATTCCGCCGCTTCCCTGTTCTCCCCTGCTTTTTCCAGCATAATACTCATGTTATTATAAAGCCCTGCCCATCGGTAGTCCTCCGCCGGCAGAAGTCTTTCATAAATCTGTACAGCCTGCCGGTAAAACCGCAGAGCCTGCGCATAATCGCCTGCCGCACTGTAGGCGGTAGCCGTATTTAATAAGGTGGTGGCAAAGTGCTCCGTGTCTTCCAGCTTCAACTCCTCCATCAGAAGAAGCACATCCTCCGCCGCCACATAGGCTTTCTGAAACGCTGAAACACTCCGATAAAAGCCGATCATCTCATTACAGATCGAAATATAGGCCGCATAATCCTCTTCCTCCTTCGCCTGCTCCAGAGAGGCCGTCAGAAAGCCGTCAATCTTCTCCACCTGATTTTTTTCAAAATAGGAATCCAGTTCCTCAAAAAATGCATCCATATTCATAGAAATCTCCACTCCCTTCCGTGTTAACCCTCCATCCGCGCAATGATTCTGTTCTGTTTATAAAAATAGTAACCGCTCACCAGCGCTGCACACATGACCCAGCTGATCGGATAGCAGGCCACAATCCACCGCAGTCCCTTTCCCGGTGTAATCAGTCCCACCCAGATGATACGGAACACACATACCCCGAGCACGGATATGACGGTGGTCACAAAAGTATACCCCTGCGCCCGGAGCGACCCGGAAAATATTTCAATGAAGACAAACATGACAAAAGCGGGCGCAATGCTGTACATCATAGTCATCCCGATTTCCACCACCGCAGCGTCCCCCGTAAAAATACCAAGCAGATAACGCCCCGTCATCATCAGAAGCGCCGTCAGACAGACAGCCGTACCGACCGCCATGCCCAGACAGACCCTTGTGCCTTTCCGCACCCGGTCCCATTTGCCGGCCCCGAAGTTCTGGCCTACAAACGTAGTCAGCGCAATGCCGAAGGACGAATTGATCATCCAGAAAATACTGTCGATCTTGCCGTAAGCTGTCCACGCCGCCATCGTATCCACGCCAAGAAGGTTCAGGGCCGCCTGCACGATCATGTTGGAAATGCTATACATAGATGCCTGCAGGCCGGACGGAAATCCAATCTGCAGCATATTCTTTAATACTTCCCGGTGAATCCTGATTTTGCGGACTGACAGCACCATACTGTCCACCTTGTACATCAGCGCCCAGGTCACCAGCGCCGCACTGATTGCCTGGGAAACCAGGGTTGCCACCGCCACGCCGAGAACCCCCAGTCCAAAGTAGAGCACCAGAAGCAGATCCAGTACAATATTTACAATACAGCACACCACCAGATAATACAACGGTCTTTTGGAATCACCGATGGCCCGCAGAATGGCCGCACCCATATTATAAATAAACACAAATACCAGCCCGGAAAAATAAACCCGTATGTACAGAGTGGACATTTCCATCAGCTCGGCCGGTGTGTTCATGGCTTCCAGAATCAGCGGCGCCGCCGCCACGCCAACCACCCCCAGACCGATTCCGCCAAGGATCCCAAACGCATAGGACGTATGCAGGGCATCTTCCAGCCTCTTCCTGTGGGACGCCCCGTATGCCTGGGAAATCAAAACCGTTCCACCAGCCGTAAGGCCCGTAAAAAAGCCAACTACCATATTGATGATCTGGGCGGAGGAACCGCCCACGCTGGACAACGCCTCCTTGCCTGCAAACTGACCCACAATCACTGTATCTACTGTATTGTATAACTGTTGAAAGAAAGTGCCAATCAAAATCGGAAAGAAAAAAAGCAAAAGCTGCTTCCAGATGACACCCTCCAATATGCCGTTTTGTTTCTCCTTCGTTTCCATTATTCTACCTTTAATCTGTATTCTAATTGACAGTCATACGGTTCCCGTTCCACATGCTCCCTGTGGTGCCACTGCGCCTCCACGCATCCCATAGACTGATAAAACGCCTGTGTCTCCACCGCCGAATGAGCCGATATATAAAGTTTGCCGGCCCCTTTTTGTTTTGCAAAAGCCGATGCCTTTTCAAACAAACTCCTGCCGATTCCCTTTCCGCGCATGTCCTCAGAAACATGGATGCTGGACAGATCCATATAGCGATGCCCTCCTCCAAAAAGTGCGGCTTCCACAGAGACAAACCCCTTGAGCGCTCCCCGGTAAAAAGCTCCGCAGACAAACCCGCCCGTCAGAACGGTATTTTTAAGACATCTGACAAGCATCTGGTACTCTTCCTGCGTCCAGTCATCCGTAAACGGATCTGCCACCGTCTTCCACTCGCCGTCTATTTTTCTTCTGCACATGTCCACTTTTTGATGACGGACAAAGTTTGCAAACAATTCCAGATTCAGTTCCCTTTCTCCTAACTGTCTGTACCAGACCGCATCCGCAATAAAGCACTTTGTTCCTTCCATAACCCGGGGCAAAGTTTCCGGGCTGCTGCGTTTCAGTTTTTCAATCAGCCCCAGATCCGCCGGCAGCCACGCCACACTGTCGAGGCTCTCTCGGGTCAGCCATTTCGCCGCTTCGTGCTCTTTCAATACCAGACTGCCGGATTTAACCGTGCAGAAAAAGCAGTCCATAGACAGATGGAATGCGGGATAATCATATTCCACTGTGTCGAACAACTCTCCCACCTCGATCTCTGTGTCCAGTTCTTCCCGTATCTCCCGGATCAGCGCTTCCTGCGGCGTCTCTCCCGCTTCTACCTTACCGCCTGGAAATTCCCATCCGTCCTTAAACTCGCCGTATCCCCGCTGGGTGGCAAAAATCTGGTTGTTGTGGGTGATGACGGCGGCAGCTACTTTAATTGTTTTCATGTCTATTCCCCAAAATAAAACTTCTCGCGGATCCCTCCTGTATACTCCATAATACAGGACAGAAACCGCTCCCCGTACTGTTCATACTTAAAGGCGCCCATCCCGTTCACCGCCATCATTTCCTCCCGGTTCATAGGCAGACGCACGCACATATCCACCAATGTCTTGTCCGAAAAAACAAGGTAGGGGGGAATCCCTTTCTCTCTGGCAATCTCCCTGCGCAGCTCCCGCAGTTCTTCAAAGAAAGCGAGTCCTCTGGTATTGAGAATATCCGATTTTCGGTTTGTACTGCCTTTTATTCTGTCATCGGCTTCCGCCATCCGGCTGCTTCTCGGTTCCAGCTTCACCATTACCGTGCAAAGGCCGTCAACAATGTCCTGTGCCTTCCCGGTCGTCTGCAGAAGCCCGTACTTATCCTGCGTCTGCCGCAGATACCCTTCCTGTATCATCTGTCCGATCAGATCCTTCAGTTCATGTTCACGCCATTTCCCCAATGTACCGTAAGAAGGATACTGCTGTACCCGGTATTCCCGCAATTTCGCGCTTTTTCCGCCAAGGAGTGTGCCGATAACTACCTGTACGCCGTATCTTTCCCCTTGCTCTTCCAGACACTGAATGACTTTTTCCGCTTCCGCCGTCATATCTTTTTCCACATAATGCTTCAGACAGTTCCCGCATTTACCGCAGGCGTTCGCGTCTCTCTCCCCAAAATAGCGCAAAATACAAGTGCGCAGGCACGCCTTGGTATTACAGTAAAAAATCATGGCCTGGAGCCGTTTCTCATCCCGCTCCCGAATGATACGCTGTTCATCCAATGTAAAGTCAGCGCTGTTTTCCTTATTTTCCAGCAGAAATCGGTTAATCATAATGTCCTGCGCCGAATACAGAAGAATACAATCGGAAGGTTCGCCGTCTCTTCCGGCGCGACCCGCTTCCTGATAGTAGTTTTCCATGCTCTGGGGCATGTTATAATGCAGTACGTAGCGCACATTGGATTTATCAATCCCCATTCCGAAAGCGTTGGTTGCCACGATCACGGGTTTTCTGTCATAGATAAAATCATCCTGATTATTCCGCCGCTCCTCCGGGGACAGTCCCGCGTGGTATCTTGTGACCGCTATGCCTTCTTTCCTAAGCTGTTCGTACACTTTCTCCACATTTTTTCTGGTAGCGCAGTATATGATGCCGCTCTCCTTCCCCCGATCCGCCACATAATGCTGCAAATAGCGCGTGCGGCTCTTCGTATGCTCCACCGCAAAGAAAAGATTCTGCCTGTCAAAGCCTGTCACAAGCGTCTTGGGATTTTCCAGTCCCAGCACAGAGACAATATCCTCCCTGACCTCATCGGTGGCTGTGGCAGTAAACGCACTTAATATAGGCCGTCTCGGGAGCCTTCTCACGAACTGTACAATATGTAAATAGCTGGGGCGGAAATCCTGTCCCCACTGGGAAATACAGTGCGCCTCGTCCACGGCTACCATGCTGATCTCCACCGCCCCTGCAAAACGCAGGAAACGGTCTGTCTCCAGTCTCTCGGGAGCCACATAGATAATTTTATACCGCCCCTGCTCCGCAAATGTCAATGCCTTCGTGATCTGTCCTTCCGAGAGAGAGCTGTTGATATAAGCCGCATGGATCCCCGCCTGATTGAGCGCCTGCACCTGATCCTTCATCAGCGAAATCAGTGGTGAAATCACCAGCGTAATCCCCGGAAGAAGCAGCGCCGGCACCTGATAGCAGACAGATTTTCCCGCACCTGTCGGCATAATGCCGAGCACATCCTGCCCTGCAAGAATATGGTCAATCAGCATTTCCTGCCCTTCCCGGAAGGCATGATAGCCGTAATATTTTTCTAAAACTTCGTATTTATCCATGCCAGTTTTTATTCTCCATCCCGTGCCAGGAATGCTGCCTTTCAGGCATTCTCCTTCGCGAAAAAAGACTGCCGCGCAGACTTCGCACTTCCTGACACCCCTTCCAATGGCGGAATATCTTCAGGAGTACTTCTTCCTTTAATATCGTCCGTTAAAAATCTGCGTAATAGGAGAATCCTCGTTCAGAATCACCGTTTTATTGTCTCCCACCACGCTCTCCTTCAACGCGTCAAGCGCGCGCACAAAGGAATAAAAGTCCGTCTTCTCAGGGTCTGCGTATGCGCCCGACAAAATCCGCATGTACTCAGCCTCACCCTCCGCAACGGTAGCCTCCGCCTTCGCTCTCGCGTCGGAGAGCATGATGGAAACCTCTTTATCCGTCGTATTTTCGATCATTTTCGCCTCGGATTTGCCTTCCGCCGTGTACTGTGCCGCAATATTACCCCGCTCGGAAATCATACGCGTGTAGACGGCCTGTTTGTTGTCATCCGGCAGATCCAGCTTTTTGACCTCGACTGCCACCAGCTCAATACCGTACTGATCCTCCACATGGTTGATCTGCCCCATCACCTCTTCGGTCAGAGAAGTAATCTCAATCACTTCCTCTTTGCCCTCAGACAGATCCAGATCATTCCCGGAAAGCTCCATTCCCTCCTCGTCGACGGTGATCGTCATTTTGCCGTCCCGGCTTCTGATCACCTCGTCCTGCTTCATGTTTGAAATGGTATTTTTGGTAGCGTTATAGACGATGGCGTCGATACGGCTCTCCGCATTCTGCACGGAGCAGCTTAAGGTCTGGGCAAACCGCAGCGGATCTGTCACGCGCCAGAGCACATAGCTGTCCACGATCATCGTTTTTTTATCGGATGTAATGACGTCCGATGCCGGCAGATCATAAATCAAAAGCTCCTTCGGCACGGTGTCCACGGATTCCACAAAAGGCAGCTTAAAGCTGAGTCCCGGCACAGATACTACCCTGTCCACACGGCCAAACTGACGGATCAGTTTAAACTGGTTCTGTTTTGTCACCACCATACAGTTTGCCAGCAAAAAGACGCAGATAACAATCAGCAGACCAAATACAACCCCAAATTTCTTTCCGCCTTTTCTGCTTTTCTTTTCCTCTTTCTTTGTCCCGTCGGAACTATATCGTTCAAAATTCTGAACATTGGAATTCTGTGTATCATCATACATCTTTTATTCCTCCTCCTGCATTTCTTCCGGCTCCTCTTGCAAGGCGCTTTCGTTTCCCTCGATGGAAGACGCCTCCTGCTTCACAAAGCTGTCAAGCGGCAACATGGTAGTCGTCTTTCCGCCCTCTCCCTCAATCACTACTTTCACATCAGGAAGCACATCCTCTATGGCCTCATAAAACATCCGCTTCTTCGTCACCTCAGGGTACTTGGCGTACTCCTGATACATGGAATTGAAACGCGCCGCCTGTCCGCTTGCTTCGTTAATCCGCTCCTGCTTTTTGGCCTCCGCATCCTGTAAAATTTTGTCGGACTCTGCCTCCGCATTGGGGATCTGCTCATTTCTGTATTTGTTGGCGTTGTTTAAGGCAGTTTCCTTACCCTGCTTGGCTGTCTCCACTTCCTTGAAAGCGTTCTCCACCTCCGCAGTTGGCGGAGTCGCGTCCTGAATCGTGATATTGACGAGCTGAATACCGATATCGTAAGTCTCCAGCTTGTCCAGAATCATCTGCTTGATGTTGGACTGGATTTCATTTTTCCCCGTGGTAAGTACACTGTCCACACTGTAAGAGCCGATGGTAGTCCGTATGCAGTTCTGGGCAATATTTTTTAAAATCAGCGCCGGATTTTCCGATGCATAAAGCGCCTTGACCGGGTCAGTCACTCTGTATTCTGCATAAAAATCCACATAAATAAAATTATAATCGGACGTAATCATCAGCGCATCTTCAATGGTATCATCCGCCACGCCGTCGGCATCCGTCCCGTCCCGGTAGCCGATATTGAAACCCTGAATCGTGGTGTTCACCTTAGTCACATTCTGTATAAATGGAACCTTAAAATGCAGGCCCGGCGTGGTAACCGCCTTGGGCGAGCCAAAGGTGCAGACCACAGCCTGTTCCTCCTCCTGAATCGAATAATAGGAATTTCCGGCCAGTACGGCGAGTACACAGACCGCCAGCACGATCTTTGCTGCCGTCAGACTCTTCCCGCCCGGAATGCCGATTTTTTTCTCTCTGTTTTTTCCAAACATATACCTACCTTAGCCTTTCTGCCGCTTATGCACAGACATACGCTACGCGCTTTTTTACCCTGCGTTGCACTCGCAAACCCGCGCTCCGCGCTCCTTGTCCGACTTCGTCGGACGTTTGCTCGTTATCAGCGCAAGAAAAACAAATGTCTGCTCCGCAGACGCTTGTTTTTCTCTTGCGCTTGATATATTATATCATGTTAGGAAGAAATAAATATGAAAACTTTAGAAAATATTTTTTGAGGAAAGGCGGCTTTTATGAGAATCATCTTTATCAGACACGGAGACCCCGATTATGTGAATGACTCCCTGACAGAAAAAGGCATCCGGGAAGCGGAGCTTCTGGCGAAGCGGGTGGCAAAGTGGGACAATATTACGCAATTTTACTGCTCTCCCCTGGGACGGGCAAAAAAAACCGCTTCCTACTCTCTGGAAGCAGTCGGCCGCGAAGCTGTTACCTTTGACTGGATGAAGGAATTTGCTTATTTTATTGACGATCCTGTGACGGGACGGCACGGCGTGCCGTGGGATCTCATGCCCGCGTACTGGACGGAAATTCCCGAAATGTATGACAGGGACGGTTGGCACACCACAGAACTTTACCGTTCCAACGAAACAATCCTGCCAGCTTACCAAGAAGTCTGCGACGGACTGGACAGTCTTCTGTCCTCCTATGGCTATACCAGACATAACAACTACTATCACACAAATACCATGAAAAAAGACAGCGGCACAGAGACAGAAGACACCATCGTTATCTTCTGCCATCTGGGCGTCACCTGTATGATGCTGAGTCACCTTCTGAACATTTCGCCGGTTCTTCTTCTGCACGGCTTCTTCCTTGCTCCCACCTCGGTCACTGTCGTGGCAAGTGAGGAACGGATGGAAAACGACGCCATTTTCCGTGTGCAGGTGATGGGTGACGTGACCCATCTACTCACCGGCGGGGAGCCTGTTTCCAAAGCCGGGTATTTTACCGATCCTTTTCAAGGCTAACCCGGAGCGAAAGGTTCTACCACCCCTGTCCCATCGTCATGGGCGCAGGGGTCGGACGGTTGTCCGGCAGCTTCGCTATCGCAAAACCCATGAATACGGTCGTAATGGCAACCCGGAAAAGAAACGGCACAGAAAGATCGACCAAAGGTATCAGATCAAGAACTGTCGCCACCGCAAACATCAGCACTTTCGCGTATACAGCCGTTCGGAACAGCGCTTCTCCCGGTACCTGTTTCTTCAGAACAGAAGCAATAAGCATTGCAAACAGCAGATAAACTGCCGCACACAGGAAATACCAGAGAACTCTCCACAAAAAGTAAACAATATATGCCACACACAGAAAAACCATGATAAATGGCATCAGTTTGGTAGCAATCCACTCTCTGCTGATTTCGAAGCTGTCCCCTAAATCGCTGAAATCAAGCTGTTGGTACTCCCAATTCTGCATGATTGAAAGTCTGTCCCGTCCCACCAGCAAAATATCCTTATACCCTTCATCTGCCATCATCGCTGCATCCTCATAGGAAAAGCTGTCGATCTCATCCGTAATGTATACAAATACATTTCCCTCATCAAACAAAAACTCTTCCCCCATATGCAACTGGCCACCTGTCAGTTCGAAGTCCGGCAGCTCTTCCGCCAGTTCTTTCATATTTATGGATGAAAATGCTGCCATGGTTGAAGCAAACGAAAGCAGCGTTGCCGCCAACACCAGAAGCGTCACGAACCCGATCATGCTTCCGGTCTTCACCCTCGTCAGCCGTTCATACAAAGGCGGCACAAAAGAAAAGGCAAACTGCTGAAAAATATTGGGCGCTTTCTGTGGTTCAAAATTGCCGCCGCTACTGTAATTTCCCTGCTGATATAGATTTCCCTGCTGATATAGATTTCCCTGCTGACTGTAATTTCCCTGCTGGTAAAAATTCCCTTGTTGATAATAATTTCCCTGTTGATTAGGGTCTGAACCCGGCTGCTGATTAAATTGATTGTCCATATCTTCCCTTCCGGCCCTCTTAGCCTGTCAGTTTTGTTTTCGCCTTTTCTGTCAGCGGATCTTCTCAGGAAACCCCACCTTCTTCTGCACCTTACACAAGGTTTTTCCCGCAAAGTACGCCGCCTTCTCCCCGTTTTCTTTGATCACCTTGTCGATGTAATCCTTGTTCTTTCCGAGTTCTTCATATCTCTCCTGCAAAGGTTTTAAGACAGCCACCACAGCTTCCCCTACGGCCATCTTGAAATCACCGTAGCCCTTGCCGTCAAACTCTCTCTCTGTCTCCTCCGGCGTCTTTCCCGTGCATGCACAATAAATGTCGATCAGATTACGGATACCCGGCTGCTCCTCACTGTATCGCACACAGCCTTCCGAATCTGTCACCGCACGTTTGAATTTGCGGACAATCGTGTCCGGGTCATCCATCAGATAAATGCTGGCATTCGGATTTTCATCCGACTTGGACATCTTTTTCTCCGGGTTCTGGAGACTTCTGATCTTAGCCCCCGCTTTCCCGATATAAGGCTCAGGAATTGTAAACACATCTCCGTAAACCGCATTAAACCGCTGCGCGATATCTCTGGTAATTTCCAAGTGCTGTAACTGATCCTTGCCCACAGGCACCACATCCGCCTGATAGAGCAGAATATCCGCCGCCATAAGCACAGGATAAGTAAAAAGTCCCGCGTTGATATTATCCGCATGCTTCGCTGCCTTATCCTTAAACTGGGTCATACGGTTTAATTCACCCATATAAGTAAAACAGTTTAGTATCCAGGCAAGCTCCGCGTGTCCCGACACATGGGACTGATAATAAAGACAGTTTTTTTCGGGATCAATCCCAGCCGCGATATAGAGCGTCAAGAGGTTTCTCGCCCGCTTTCTGAGTTCCGCCGGATCCTGCCTTACGGTAATCGAATGCAGATCCACCACCGAATAGAAACACTGATATTCATCACAGAGCGTCACCCAGTTTTTCAACGCCCCCAGATAATTTCCAAGCGTCAGATTCCCGGTCGCCTGCATACCGCTGAATAGAACCTTATCTCCATTTAACATAATCATTTTCCTCCCATACTTAAATAATATATCACCGCCCTCTGCTTCCGTCAAGAAAACGGTTGGTGTGTCAGCGCTTATCGCGTCTTCTGGCTCTGTTGATGCGTTCAAAAGAAAAGGACCGCTGACGCGATCCCTTCCGAGTTTCTACAGGTTTTACTTTCAGTTACATTCATTCTCACAGCCACAGGTAGCGCCGTTGCCGCTGAAAGGTCTCTGGTCGAAGCGGGGTTCAAAACGGGAATCCTCGCAAGGGCAGGGTTCCGGCTCCGGTCTGCCGCAGGGTGGCTCCGGCCTTGCACAAGGCGATTTCGGTCTTGCGGGTTCCTCACAGCCACAGCCGCTTCGGCCATTGTTCCCGCCGCAGAAAAGTAACAGAAGTATAAGCCAGCAACAATTCATAATGTTTCATCTCCTTTTTCTCTCATACCATATCCTATGCGAGAAAAAAAGGGTGGTTACTTCTTTAAAATTTTTTTGCGGATATAGCGGAAGGTTTTTTCCTCCCCCTGCTCGGCCAGCATATGAAGCAGAAATTCCAATAGACGCTTCGTCCTTTTATGAAGCGGAGGCGGCGTCTTGGAAGACTCATAGTAGGCCAGCGGATCCTGGTCTTTGTACGCGTCCCCGTGGTAAACCTTGCAGGCCGCAACCCGGTCCATAAACATCTCAGCCACATAACGCACAGGCATCGGCGCTGGCGCCATTCCTCCCTCAATCTCTTTCGAGCTGTAATCAATCCAGTACTCATAATGGTGCTTGTTGCGTCCCTTATGGTGGAGCCATGCGGAAGAATAACCGATATCTTCCCGTTCCGCGTTGTTGGGGCTTCTGTCTCCCTGGTAATATTTCGCACCCACCATGAACTCTGTCGGGCTGTATTTTGACAGATCATGAAGGAGTCCCTGTCTGTAAAGCCCCACACGAAAACACCCTTCCATAACCAGAATTTTATGATGTGTGATTGTCTTAAAATGTTCCCATGCCTTATTCATTACCCCTGCTCATCCCCTCTATTCTTTTTACTCTTTTTCCGGCTATTTTTTTCTGTCTCCACAGGCACATCCTTCGTTGCGCACAGCACAATCGTGCGGCCTGGCACACAGATTTCCTGTGAGGAAGCTGCCGTCTCCTCTATCTCAGGTATCTCCTTTCCCGTAGAAGCCGCATATGTCCACAGCTTACCCTTCGGAAGTTTCGGCAGTCCCAGATAGGCTGCCTGCCAGTGCATATTAACCGCAATATAGAAAAAGCGTTCATTCTCCTGTCCGTCTTCCCCCGCATAGAATCCGCAATACATGATTCCCATACACCGGCTGGCCGAACTGGTATCTGGCCTCCACGCCTCTCTCCCGTGAAAAGAAATATCCGGAAAGCCGCAGGAGAGAGTGTCTATTCTTCGAAGAGGTGTCCTGCCGTGCAGAATACGGTGCTCCTTGCGCATATCGATCATAAACTTCGTATAGGCAAGAAGTTCCTTTCCTGTCTCCGTATGGTTCCACTTGATCCATGCCGTATCGTTATCCTGACAATAAGGGTTATTATTTCCTCCCTGCGTATTTGCAAATTCATCTCCGCTGTAAAGAAGCGGCGTCCCCTGTGACATCAAGAGAATCGTAACCGCGTTTTTCATCTGCCGGAGGCGGAGCTCCTGAATGCTTTTCTTTCGGCTCTTTCCCTCCACCCCGCAGTTCCAGCTGCAATTATAATCCACACCGTCCTGATTGTTTTCCCCGTTTTCTTCGTTATGCTTGCGGTCATAGGACACCAGATCAACCAGACGGAATCCGTCCCAGCGGGCAATACTGTTGACCACACCGACCTCGTCTTTGCTTTCGCGCAGATGAAACAGAAACGAATTGATCATGTTATCGTCACCCTTGATAAACCGTCGCATATCATACAAAAAACCGTCGCTTAAGAATCCCTGATTGCGCTTCTTTGCGTTTCCCGCACAGGCACAGCAGTCTCCCGTAAGCAGCATCGTCTCTGAAAGCAGCGGCTCCCCCGCTATCAGATTCATGGGCAGCACCGCACTCATCAGATGAAAACCGTCGATGTGGTACTCCAGCACCCAGTATTTCAAGATATCCAGAATCTCTACCGCTCGTATCTCCGGCGGAAAATAGAACTGCATCGCCACGCCGATACCGGCCCTGTGAAAAGCCCGCACCATGTCTTTAAACTCTCCCGCCGCATCCTTACTGTGGGCGTAGGCGCTCTTCGGCACATAATAAAGTCCCGGCTGATATCCCCAATAATTGACGCGCGGTTTTTTCTTTTCCTTCTCCTCATCAGAAGGCAGCTCCTGCTTGTAGGAAAGAATCGCCTGCTCCATTGTCTGCGCCGTGTTTTCCGGCATAATCTCGTCGAACTCATAACAGGGCATGAGAAGTGCCATATTAATGCCGAGTTCCTGCATATACGGAATTTTCTCCTCCACACCCGCGTAGGTGCCCTTCCATTTCACGCCGGACGAACGATGTCTGGTAAACCCTCTCACATGAAGGGCATAAAGAAGCATCTCCTCAAAGGGAATGTGCATATTCTTGTCATCCGCCCAATCGTACGCCCCAGAATCAGGCTGGCACCGGGGCAGATCTGATTTCGGCATACCATATCCGTAAGGATTGCAGACCCGTTTGCAGAAAGGATCCTGATATACCTCTTCCCCTCTGTAAAAAAGATAACTGCATGTCCTGTCATGATAGCCTGAAAGCAGCATGGAATAAACCGCTCCCACCCGGACATTTTCCGGAAACGGAATACGCACGCCATCTCGGTGTCTTCTGTCATAGAGAAGAATTCCCGCCTCCCCGACACCTTCGCACACCGCCGAAATACGCAGTCCCTCTTCCTCAAAGGATACGCCAAGCGGATAGATTTGCGTCCTGTCCACACTTTTTATACGAAATGTTTTCTGCATCAAAGCCTCCGTTCAATCAAGCCTATTTCCCGTTATACCGCTCTTTCGGGAATCAAAATTCAAGTCATTCTATATTATACATAATAGAAGAAGGCTTTTCAATCTAATTCAACGGTTTACCGAACAATTTATCATTGCCTAAGACGCCGATCTATATTATGATTGGTATAAAGAGCAATGCACAGACATTGGAACCCGGCATGTCTTTTCGAACATGCACTGCCAAACCGCACGGAGGGAAATTATGGACAAAAACGAAAAAAACACCACACAGGAAGAACTTGATAAGGAAGAAATGACTGTAGATCTGGAACTCGACGACGGTTCTCAGGTTACCTGCGCCGTAGTCACGATTCTGACCGTAGCAGACAGAGATTATATCGCTCTCCTGCCGCTTGACGAAACCGGCGAGAATGCGGATGGCGAGGTATGGTTCTACCGCTACAGCGAAAATCCGAAAGATCCCGAGGAAGAACCAGAACTCGGCTACATCGAGGACGACGAGGAATACGAAGCCGTTGCGGACGCATTTGATGAATTTCTGGACGCCGCCGAGTTTGATGAAATTGTCGACTAAAGCGAAGATAACAACGGGTTCAGAAACCGGGAGGGCGCATCCTTCCCGGTTTTTTTGTCATGGTAAACAAGACAAAGTTTATGCTTCGCTCTAGTCATTGCCACATAAAACATCCGCCTCTCCTCCTCAATCTCAGCCTGTGTTTTTGATTTGTCGGAAGGGATTTTCCCCTCGTTGCACTCCGGCACGATAACCGTTTGAAACTCCAGCCCCTTGGAGGCATGCATGGTCATAAGCTGCAGTCCCTCCGCGTTTTTTTGCGGCTCTTTTATTGCCTCCGCATACTGATCCATATATATTTTCATCTCCTGCACCGAGGAAAAGTTTCTGGAAAACGCTTCAAATTCTTCCCCGATCCGTATCAACTCTCCTGCCTTTTCCGATCCGTATTTCTCCCGCAGGAAAGTCTCGTATCCGATTACTTTTCGTATGTAATGAATCTGTAAATGCACTCGTTTTCCGGCCAGATTGTCTATATCCCGGTAAAACTTTTTCACACGTTCCTGTATCAGGGGCGCAGCCCCATAATAGCCAATCAACGCCTCCCGCTCCACTCTGGTCTCCGGCAGGCTTTCCCGCTTCATATATCTGACGGGCCGATTCATCACGCGCAGAAAATGCCGTCTTACATGATCTCCCTGACCAAGTGCCAGATACGCGCAGATATCCCGAATCACAAAATGGCTGAAACGGTTTTTCGGCCGTTCTCTCATCGTGTAAGGAATACCTGCTTCCCGCAGTGTCTGCGCCCAGAAACCGCATTCCAGATTCGTCCGGCAGATCATGGCACACGACGCAAGTTTCCCGTCCCTGTGTTCTTTCTCAAGCATTTCCACAACCGTTTTTCTGAGCGTATCCTCCGACTCCGCCCGGCAGATCTGCATCCCCGTTCCGTCCTCATGGGCTGAAAAAATCGCTTTAGGAATGCGGCTTTCATTCTCCCCTATTACTTTCGCCGCCGCTTTCACGATATCCCCATGACAGCGGAAATTCACATCCAGAAGAATCTGCTTCGCCTGCATGTAATCCACGAGAAACCGTTTCATGCTGGCGGGACTTGCACCCCGGAATCCATAAATGGACTGATCGTCGTCCCCTACCACAAAAAGATTGTTCTCTGGTGCGGCAAGCAGCCGGATTATTTCATACTGAATCGGGGAAATATCTTGAAATTCATCCACCAGTATATAGCGAAACTGCGCCTGCCACGCTGACAAGATTTCCTTGTCCTTTCGCAAAAGCCGAACACAAGCCGTCATTAAATCATCGAAGTCTAATTTGGAAATTTCGATAAGCCAGTCCTCGTATTCCTTATATAAGAACTGAAAATCTGCCTGCTCCATCTTTAGGAACTCCGATGTATTCTCTGTTCCAGGCTTTTCCGCTCCCTCTGTGCCTCCGTTGTGCCCTGACAGTTCTCTCTCCGCCGCCTTAATTTTATACCTGCTGACAGCCGTTAAGATTTCTTCTATGTCCTCCTCCTGTAAATAAGCAAATCTCTTATGATGGTGTATGATATCCCGAATCAGCTTTCTTTTTTCTGTTTCCGTAATAATGGTATACCCGCGATACTGCGCCGATTGTTTCAAGATATGATAGAATACTGCGTGAAACGTGCCAAACCGTACTGGAAGGTTTTCTTTTCCCATCAATCGGAAAAAGCGTTCCTGCATTTCAAGCGCGGCAGCCTTTGTGAATGTGATAACAAGAATATGGGCGGGATTGACGCCCTGTGATGTGAGAAGTCTCTGAATGCGGTGTACTGTGACAAAGGTTTTTCCGCTGCCGGGCCCGGCCAACACCATAGCCGGGCCGTCAGCATGCTCTATGGCTTCCTCCTGCCTCAGTGTGCAGGAAGGCTCACGCCTTCTCAAGCAATTCGATTCCTCTGCGGATTCTCGCAAGAGACTCTTCCTTTCCAAGAACCTCCATAAGCTCCGTCGCTCCGCCCGGAGTCATCTGCTTGCCGGAAACAGCGGTTCTTACAGGCCACATCACATATCCGTTTTTATATCCTTTTTCTTCCACATAAGCAGAAAGAACTGCATAAAGCGCATCGTTTGAGTAATCTTCCTGTGCCTCCAGACGCGGCAGAAGATCTTTTAAGACGGCGAGCGAGGTCTCCGCGTTTGTCTTCATCTTCTTATGCGTATACATCGCCACATCATAGTCTGGAAGCATATCAAAAAAGTCCACATGCTCCTTGATATCCGGGAAAATCTCAATTCGCGTCTTCACCATGGCGGCAATCTTTTTCAAGTCATATTCCTTCTTCACCGCATCTTTCAGATAAGGTTCCGCCATCTCATAAAAGCGGTCAAAATCCATCGCTTTTAAATATTCCCCATTCATCCACTTCAGCTTCGTGTAGTCAAACACTGCCGGAGACTTGGAAAGATGGTGATAGTCAAACCGATCGGTTAATTCCTTCAAGGTAAAAATTTCTTCGTTATCCTCGGGACTCCAGCCAAGCAGTGCAACGAAATTGACAATGGCCTCCGAGAGAAAGCCCTGCTCGATCAGATCCTCGTAGGAAGAATGCCCGCACCTCTTAGAGAGCTTCTGGTGAGACTCGTCCGTAATCAAGGGACAGTGCACATACTCCGGCACCTCCCAGCCAAAAGCGTCGTAAAGCCGGTTATATTTCGGTGAGGAGGACAGATACTCGTTGCCCCGCACCACATGGGTGATTCCCATCAGATGGTCGTCCACCACATTGGCAAAATTATAAGTGGGATAGCCGTCCGACTTAATCAGAATCATATCGTCAAGCTCCGCGTTATCCACCGTGATATCTCCGTAGATATCGTCGTGGAAGGTAGTCTGTCCCTCAGTCGGGTTATTCTGACGAATTACATAGGGCTTGCCTGCGGCAAGATTCGCCTCCACTTCCTCTTTAGACAGATGCAGACAGTGCTTGTCGTAGACGTTGATCTCCTTGCCCGCCACCGTCTGCGTCAGCGATGCCAGTCTCTCCTTATCACAAAAGCAATAATATGCCTCGCCTTTCTCGATCAGCTTTTTCGCGTATTCCAGATAAATACCCTGCTTCTGGCGGTCGCTCTGCACATAGGGACCTACACCGCCGTCCTTGTCAGGACCTTCGTCGTGCAAAAGCCCCGTGTTCTCCAGCGTGCGGTAAATGATGTCCACCGCTCCCTCCACATACCGCTCCTGATCCGTATCCTCAATGCGAAGGATAAAATCCCCGCCCTCGTGCTTCGCAATCAGATAGGCGTAAAGCGCCGTCCTTAAATTTCCCACATGCATCCGTCCCGTCGGGCTGGGGGCGTATCTTGTTCTTATTTTTTCCATTGTTGTCAATTTCCTCTATCTTCTACAATTTTTTATCGCAATTCGATCCGTCTATGCAAAGAATGCCGTTTCTTAGGCATTCTCTCGAGTGAAACGGAGTTGCGGCGCAACTCCTAGAACTTCTTAACGAGACAGCCTTTGCTGTCGAGTTTTAGAAGTTCTTTTCACTCTGTTCGACACGGTTCTGGTGCATACTCGGATCGGGAATCTTCTCGGGAGCCGCTTCCTTAAAGGAAGCAACCGCCTTCGCCGCCACAGGAATCGCAATGTTCGTACCCGCACCGGCCACACAGCCGCCGGGACACGCCATACCCTCGATCAGACAGCCGTTTTTCTTTCCGGCCTTGGCCAGCATCAGCATTTTTCTGCACTCGGAAAGACTCTCCGCATGCTCGATGTGTACCTCAACATCCGGGTAATACTCTCTCACGCACTCCTCAATGGCGCTTGCCACGCCGCCTGCCACACCGTAACCTCTTCCTGCGCCGGTTGCGCCCTTCAGCTCATCCATCGCCCTGATCTCGTCTAACAGGATGCCCTTTGCCTCAAAGATTCCCGTCAGTTCCTCAAAGGTGATAACAAAGTCCACATCCGAGCGGATCGTCCTGCGGGAAGCTTCCAGCTTCTTAGACGCACAGGGGCCGATAAATACCACTCTGGCATCGGGATGCTCCTCCTTGATCACCCTCGCCGTCGCCACCATAGGCGTCAGCGCGTTTGATATCTTATCAATAGTTTCCGGGAAGAACTTCTTGGCAAGCACCGACCAGGAAGGACAGCAGGAAGTCAGGCTAAACGGCAGCTTTCCCGTCGCAACCTCTTTCGCATAGTGCTCAGCCTCCGCAATTGCTCCCATATCCGCACCTAAGGCCGTCTCATACACATCATAAAATCCCAGCTCTTTCAACGCTGTTTTCAACATATCCGGCGTCACGTCCGGCCCAAACTGCCCGGCAAAAGCAGGCGCCACCTGAGCGATAATCTTCTCCCCCGTCTGCAGCGCGCGAATTAACTGGAAAATCTGCGACTTATCCGCAATCGCGCCGAAAGGACAGTTTACCATACACTGCCCGCAGGAAACACACAGCTCGTTATCAATCACCGCGCGCCCCTTCTCGTCATTTTTGATCGCGTTTACACCGCAGGCACCCGCGCAGGGCCGCACTTGATGGGCAATCGCGTCATAAGGGCAGACAGCCTTACATTTACCGCATTTGATACACTTTTCCGGGTCGATCACCGACCTGCCGTTTATCATGGAGACCGCACCTCTCGGGCAGACCTCACGGCAGGGATGCGCCACGCATCCCATACAGCGATCCGTCACATAATAGCTGTTTTCCGGGCAGGCATTGCAGGCCGAAGGAATCACCTGCATCAGCGGCGGCTCATAATACTTTTCGGAAATATTACTCTCCTCCAGCCCCTGCGTCAGATGCACCGGCACATTTTCCGGCCGCAGGGAAAGTCCCATGGCCAGACGGATTCTCTCTCTCACAATTGCTCGATCCCTGTAAATGTTCTCATACTCGGACTCTTCATAGTCCACAATCTTATAGGGCAGCGCCTCAATATCATCCTTTAGATTCTCCGATTCATAGGCAAGGTGCGCCACCTCTTTAAAAATACGTCTTCTGTTCTTCCGAACCTGCGTATCAATTCCTCTCATAATGCCTCCGTTCATACAATCCCCGCAGTGCAGACTAAAAAAACCTTCTTTTTCCTTTTTTTGCCTGCGCACTGCTCATTGCCATCACGGATATTTTCCCACAAAGTCTTACGGAAGTCAATCATTCTGAGGAAAATCCCGGAGAGAGTCTCTGAACAGGGAAGATCAGCGCCGTCTCCTTCTCAGCCAGACCACAAGCCCTGCTGCAAGGGTCGCCAGCGGAATCACAATCACGCAGAGAACAGCCGCAAGATAAGCTGTCTGCGCATTAAATACCAGATTCGGCATGGAAAGGCTCTTGACAGGTACCGCTACCGAAGATTCATGTTCCGCCAGCATACTTATCATACTACTGAAAAGCTTCACATTATTGCCCGGCGCCATATCGTCCGCAAGGCTGGTAAACAGGCTCTCTCCTCCTACTACATAGGCATGGGAAACACCGCCGTTCTCCGTGCTTTTTTCCACCTTCACGCTGACGGTAAAGGGACCGTCAATATCGTTCGCGCCTTTGCTGTAATCGCTGTTGTCCGTGATATCTACCTTGGAAAATGCGCTGCTGCTTGTGGTTAAGAGCGGCGTATAATGGATATCGTCCTTCTCTTCATCATAGGAAAGTCCCTTGGAAAAAGGAGCAAATACCAGTCCGTCCGCCAGCGGAGCCGTTACTTCCGCAGAGACAATCTCCGGGAACAGATAATACGGATTCTGGTAATAATAATTGCGGTCCTCCTCCACGATTGTGCCGTCCACCTCCGTTATCCCGTAAAAATCCAGAATGCTTTTAAAGTTTGCCATCTCTCCCTCTGCCATGGTCGAGATGATCAGTGCATTGCCGCCCTTTTGCAGATAGGCAATTACCTTTTCGGCATCCTCCTTCGAGTAGTCGCTGGTAGGGGCATTCAAAATAACACCCTGCGCATCCTCCGGGATTTCATCCACCGAGTAAAGCATCAACGTTTCGCAGGCTGCATTTTCCTTTGTTATGGTATTGACAAACTTTTCCTCCAGTTCCAGCTCGCCGTGTCCGCCAATGGCATAAAAGACCGGCATGTCTTCCGTGGTGACATAGGCCAGCGCCGAGACGGTCTGCCCTTCTCCGTCGTAGCCCGTAGTCTGGTAACTGTAAGTGGAATAGTCCATTTCATAAGTGTAAATATCCCCATAATCCACCACTGTGCTGCGCCGATCTCCCTCAACGATCAGACTGCCGGAGGACGGCTGCACATCCGTGTAATTCTGATAAAAATTCGGATTCTTTGCCGGGCTGACATACTTGATCTTAATATGTGTCGACTGATCCGCCATCCGCTCAAGCGTTTTTGAAAAATCTGCATCCCCAGCGCCTTCCTCCGCCAGCACATAAATCGTGATGTCCTCGGACAACCCGGAAAGAAACGCCTTCGTCTCATCCGTAAGCGCATAAAGCCTGTTTTCTGTCAGATCAAAAGAAGAATACTGCTCCGGCACATAATTCAGCCCGAGATTGACCGCTACGACTGCCGCAATGGCCAGCAAAATTCCCGTGACACTGTACGCTCCCACTTTCAAGCCGCCGCCGGAAATATTATAGCGGCGTTTCTGAATGGTCTGAGCCGTACAAAACAGCGCAAGACTTATGGCTGTCAGATAATAGACCACCGCCTCCAGTTCAAAATAGCCGGAGGAAAGTGTGTCAAACCGACTGACCATATCAAAGCAGGACAAAATCTTCCCGATCACCGTGGTTACCGCAGAAGTGCCCGTGCTGGTAAGCAGATTCGATATGCCCGGCATAATATAGCCGAGAAACAGCGCGCCAAAGGAAAGCACCGCAGCAATCACCACGCTCTCCGTCAAGGACGACAGAAAAAGTCCCACAGCCAGCGCAAGACACCCGTACAGAAAAAAGCCAAGAAGCGAAGCGTAGGAAACACCCAGCTGAAAATCCCCGCCCTGCATAAGAAAGAGTGGCAAAATCCCCATAAACGCCGTCGGCAGAAAGAGCACCGTCGCAAGCGCCAGATATTTTCCAAGTACTATCTTTCCCACCGAGACAGGCGCTGTCAAAATCAGCTGATCCGTCTTATTTTTCCGTTCCTCTGAGAGCGTTCTCATGGTGAGGATCGGTATCGTCACAATAAACGTAAACACAATGCTCTGCAGCACATAAGCTATGGTCGGATAACCCATGAGCATGTTATAAACAATAAAATACAGTCCCATCACAAAGAGATTGACCGCCACGAAAAGCCAACCCGTGAAGGAACAGAAATAGGATCTTAACTCTCTTTTATAAATTGCTCTCATCGGTCTCCTCCTCTCCGCTTTCCTCTTCTTCCTCCGGTGTCTCTTCGTTCTCCGTCAGCTCCAGGAAAATATCTTCCAACGATTTCTCCGACCGATGCATGGACAGGATCGGCATGCCTGCCCCAGCCAGCGCGACTGACAGTGACTTTCGGATATCCGTGTCCTCCTTCGTCTCTATATGAATTAAAATACTGCCTTCTTCGCTGCCATTCTCAAACATGTACTGTTCTATTTCCTCCATCTGTTCCAGTACAGCTTCCGCCTGCCCGCGCTCCCCGATCACCGTCACCGCAAGCTCCGCCGTACCCTGCATCATTTTCTGTAATTCTTCAGGAGAACCGCTGGCTGCCAGCCTGCCCTTAGATATAATCAGAATGTGATCACATACCGCACTGATCTCGGAAAGAATATGGGAGCTTAAAATCACGGTATGCTCCCCCGCAAGCCCCTTTATCAGATCCCTCATCTCTATGATCTGCTTCGGGTCAAGCCCCACCATAGGCTCATCCAGAATCAGCACCTTCGGATTTCCCACAAGTGCCTGCGCAAGCCCCACTCTCTGCTTATACCCTTTGGAGAGATTTTTGATCAGCCGGCGGCTCATATCCGATAACGAAAGCCGTTCCTCCAACGCTGCCACCCGCTCCTTCCGCTCCGCCTTCGGCACCTTTTTCAATTCCGCCGCAAAGAGCAAAAACTCCCGCACCGTCATATCCGGGTAAAGCGGCGGAACCTCCGGCAGATACCCGATACAGGCTTTCGCTGCAATCGCCTCCTTCAAAATATCATGCCCGTCGATCACAACCGATCCACCGTCAGCCGCAATATATCCTGTCATCACATTCATCGTTGTTGTCTTGCCTGCGCCGTTTGGACCAAGGAAACCATAGATTTTCCCTTCCTCCACTGTAAACGACATACCGTCTACCGCCACATGGCCGCCATACCGCTTGACTAAATTCTCTACCTGTATCAAAGCATACTCCTCCCTTTTTCGAATCCTCCATACGGAGAATGCCGTATTTCAGGCATTCACCTGTGTGAGAAAAGTCTGCAAAGCAGACCTAGTACTTCTTAACGAAGTAGCCTCTGCTGCTGAGTTTTAGAAGTACTTCTCACACTAATATACTGGTAAAATGTGTCTCTATTCGTATCAAATTGTGAATATTCTGTGTCTTCCCACACTACACACATATGTGATTATAACATACTATATTATTAAAAAATACATGAAATTTGTGTGCCTGTTCTTCCGGCGCACCATTAGAAAGGATGCATTATGAAGGATTATCTTTACAGGGAACCCTGCGATGATTTCCCTATCGCAATGGCCTATGTCCCCTGGCAGCGCTTCAATGGGATCTGCGAAAATCTGGAAAAAGGGTATTGTGACGGCACCGTCTTTCCTGAACTTGACAAACCTTTTACAGGAAGGAGATGTTGTAACGGATGAATACACAATTTACAGGTGAGCAGGAAAAGCTGCTCCACGATATCGGAATCTTAAGCTTCGTTGTTATCGAACTGTCCCTCTATCTGGACACCCATCCCACCGACCAGAACGCCTTAAAATATTTTAACCATTATAATCGTCTGGCAAACCAGGCCAGACAGGAATACTCCGCCAAGTTTACACCTCTCACCATTTCCTGTGCAGATGTGTCGGCGTGTGACGACTGGAAATGGGCATTGGCGCCTATGCCCTGGGAAGGAGGCTGTAATTAATGTGGAATTATGAGAGAAGATTAGAGTTTCCCGTAAACATCAAGGAGGCCAACGCGGATATCGCACAGGCCATCATCAGCCAATACGGCGGCCCTGACGGAGAGATGGGCGCTTCCATGCGCTATCTGTCCCAGAGGTACGCGTGCCCTTACCGGGAGGTGGCGGGAGTGCTTACGGACATCGGTAGAGAAGCCCCTGAAATGTTCCATCTCAGGGGCCCCAGCTTTTTTTAGCGGTTTACCCTGCGGACAGTTTACGCTTTTTGCAACCGTGTAGCTCCATTTGAGGGGGAGCAGGTTCAAATACACGTCAATATGGTCTTTGTCATTCACAACCATTTTATCTAAGATTTCTTTGTAAAAATCATCTTCATATTCCACACCATTGATAAGCTCATTCATGGCTTCTGTAATTTCATCAACAAGCTCTTGCTGTTTTTCTATCATCTCCCTTTGTTTGTCTATGCTACCTATCACGGATTGCAGTTCAGCAATCTCATTCTCACATTTTGCTTTTGCTGCTGAAAATTCATCTCTGGTAATATCGCCAGATGTATAAAGGTCAATGAGGTTTGTGCGCTTTTGTTCAATGGCTTTTATCTGCGATTTTAGTTTCTCACTATCTGTACCTGCGGTATCCATTGCGATAATAGACTGGATAATAGCAAGCAGATTATTAGTGATTTTCTCCTTATTGTATTTT